>ENA-OQBP01000002-OQBP01000002.1-human-gut-metagenome-genome-assembly--contig:-NODE-2-length-27812-cov-1.576847_pt1 | contig 27812 bp, 33 predicted proteins | sample MGYA00242751_ERZ504561 | MGnify/ENA primary metagenome ERZ504561 (study PRJEB26092, sample SAMD00036245) | human gut metagenome | host: Homo sapiens | study: EMG produced TPA metagenomics assembly of the...
CGCTCCACTGCTTGGTATGTTCTCCCACGATCAGCAGTTTGCGGAAAGAGTCATCTACAAGACGCAACGACCGTTTCTCCTGTTCCATCTTTTCTGCATCGGGCATACGCCACGCCGACTGGATGTAGATCCGCTCGCTCCCTTTGTTGCAGACAAAATCCACTTCCAATGTCACCCTCTGCTGCTTTCCTTCCGTATTCCTCACTCGATGATAGACGTTACCCACATCCACGAGCCATCCTCGCATACGCATCTCATTGTAGATGACGTTCTCCATGATATGTGTCGGCTCGCTCTGACGGAACGACAGAATAGCATTCCTCAGACCTACGTCCTGGTAATAATACTTGGACAACGAACCTATGTATTTCCGTCCTTTGATGTCGAACCTTTCGGATTTTTCGATAAGGAAAGCATCCTGCATATATTCCAGATAAGCCGACACTGTCTTGTCGGTTATGCTCTGCACATTGCTTACGGACTTGAACGTATTGGCTATATTCAGTGCATTGACAGGTGCTCCTATACTGGATGCTACGGTCTTCGACAATTCTTCAAATTCAGGTCTCAGTTCTATGTTGTTCCGCTCGTAGATGTCACGTAGATATACCGTGCGATAAAGGCGACGCAGGAAATCAGCCTTCTTCTCATCCCCAACCTGTGTAAGTAGTTGCGGCAAACCTCCGTACAGTCTGTATTCAGCCCAACCGTCTTCTTTCGAACCATCATACACCGTCATGAACTCCTTGAAGGATAGTGGCCACACATGTATCTCGTCACCTCTGCCTCGGAATTCCGTCACCAGGTCAGAGGACAGGAAACGCGAGTTGGAGCCTGTGACATACACATCCGCCCCTTCGGTAACTGACAAGGAAGAGAGCACCTCTACAAAGTCTTCCACCTCCTGCACCTCGTCGATGATGATATAATAAGTCTCATAGTCAATCATCATCTTTTCCACCCAGTCCAACAGGTAGTCCGGGTTCTTGAACTCTCTGTTCTTCCTACTCTCCATGTCGATGACGAGAATATGGTCTTCTCTCACGCCCTCATCCAATAGATGCTGATGAAAGAGTTTCTTCAGAAGGAACGACTTGCCTGAACGTCGCAATCCTGTGATTATCTTTATGAGCCCGTTGTTCTTTGAACGGCTCAACTGTTCTATGTATCTATATCTGTTTACTATCATATTTTACGAAAAACTGTCACTTGTGACACTTTTTCGGAGGCAAAGTTATATATTTTATCCTAAATCAAAGAAAAGAAATAAAGAAAAATGCACTAAAAATCAATGATTTTCCTGTTTTGTAGTGTCTATTCCACTTGCCGATGCCCATTTTTCTTTGCAAAGTTACTGCCCGGGCGAATGGTCAAGTACCGCCATGCTAACAGGCAGAGGACTGAACGACAGCTTTCCGCAAATCAAAGATTTGGGTATTTCATTAACTCCTCCGTCTGTTTTCTTGCCTTATCGCCCTCATTCCGCAGTCTTTTGATGCACGAAAAATCAGTTCCCGACAAGAGGAGCCGAAAGGCTTCAAAAGGAGGGAAGAAAAACAAGTTGAACAAATAATTTCTTTGCGTATGGAATTACACAGATTATCAGAAAACGAGCAGGCATTTGTCGAGTGCTTCTCACGGTTCGTAAACGGTCAGATGGGGTCAGCCGCCAAGGTAGGCAATGCCCTTGCAGATGACCATCGCTATCTTATCAACGAAAAGGGCAAGGTGGTGTTTGCCTTCTTGGAACGCCTTGCCAACGACTATCAAAAAGGTCGTTATGACCAGCGTGACGAGTGGGTGTGCCGATTGGCAGCAGAGGCCATCGAACACCTTGTAGAGAACAGAATGTATTACAGAACACTTAACAACGATTGACTATGGCAAGCAGATTGATTACACCCGTATTGGAGGAGATACTGAAATCCTATCCTCTGTATTCACAGGACGGCAAAGGCAAGGATGCCGTTTGTGTGGCAATATTCTTCATCGGACACGTCCGTTGGTTCGTACTTGAAGGACAGCCGGAAGGTAACGACACCACGTTGTTCACCATCGTATGCGGTCTGCATGAAACGGAGTATGGCTATACCTCCGTCAATGAAATGGAGAGCGTAAAGGTGGATGGCTCCAAATATGGAGTGGACGAGATATTTCAAGTGGAGCAGTTGGACGGCTTCAAGCCGGTGAAACTGAAGAGCATTCCAGACGAGGATTTACAAGCATTCCTTCATAATATGGAATGACCCCAAATTAAATCAGCCGCAGGGACATTACTCCTTGCGGCTGACTATTGTTAGTACCTACTATGAGTAGTAAAGCCTACGATTAGTATATACTACGATACTACTCTCATCTTCGGAAAGCGGACTTGGCAACGTGCTCCTCTTGTACCTCTTCCTTCTGGTACTCCTCCATGTCAAGCAGTTGCTCATACGCAGAGCTGATGTTTGCGTCCATAGAATGGTTGTGGCTGAAAGGGAAGGTATGCTTCACAGAGAGTCCTGCATTGGTCACAGTCCCCACATCCAGGCTATCCTTATCCTTGTTATATTGCAGGTTCAGCAAACCACCATTCGGCATTTGGAATATCGGCATTTTTCGCTGCGCCAATTCCGAAAACTCTTCGGCGGTCATCTCCCTCGCCACAGCCTTCACGTCCTCACTGGCACGTCCTATGCCATAGCGAGTGATATGGTCACGCACTTCTTGCTCCGTATGCTTCAGGAACACCTCATACGTACCGCCGACACTCCCGTTATAGACCACTGCAAAGTCCTTGTCCTCTATTAGCAGGTCATCGCCTCTGTTCTGGCACGGCTTCCTGTAGGTCTGCTCCTCGTCCATGCCGTTCCCGTCATAGTATTCCTTGGCAAGCGTCAGCAGTCTTGATAGTCACCTTTCTCCTTTAGCTTATCCAGTTCCGATGTGTCATCCGTTGATTGGAGATAGGCGATGGAGGCATAATAGACGTTTTCTTTCGATTGTGAAGGCTCTGTCAGGCTTTTGTACTGGGCAAAAGCCTCCTGATAATTGGTGTCAAGGTCTTTGCCGTGGTCGTAAGGAACAGAGAGTTTCACTTCCAGACCGTTACTCGTCGGCACAGCAATCTTTACAGAGTCCTCCTTCTCATGATGCTGGATATATACAGCAGAACCATTATATGCCAAGACTGCATGGTCGCCGTCATCTATGGATAGATAACTTTTCCCTTGCCCGTTTTCCTGCTCAGCCTTTTTCTCCTGGTCTATCTCCATAGCAATCTTGTCGATATGCTGCGTGAGCATTGAGGTAGCTTTTTTCACATCGAGTAGCGTGGTCTTGATGAACTGCGGCGACTCCTTCAGCGAATCCAGCCAAGACTTCAAATAGGCAGCCGAATCTCCTTTCAGATGCTTTGTCATGCCATACCGCTGAGCGGTCAGCGCAGCCGTCAGTTCTGCCACCAGTTCCTCGCGTGCATACTCTGCCGAGCCGAAGGTAGCGGGCTTGATGCGGTCTAACTGTCCCTCCGCACCCGTGGAGTGTCCCATCTCGTGGAAAAGGTTCGAGTAGAAAGACTCCCCATCCTTGAACTGCCTTTTCTCAGGCATCACAATCTCATTCTTGCTGATGGAGAAATAGGCGGAATCACCGAACATCGGTTTGATGGGACATATCCAACGGTTGTCCGCTATCATCCTATCCACGGGTTCAAAGGCAAACTGCTCGTCCTTCTCTACCTTGGGCATCGAGTATTCCTGTTCCAGTTTCTCCCAAAACTCTGGTCTGACCTCCTTCAGGTTGGTCTGCGCCACATTGAAGACATGGTAAGTCTGAAGCTTTGGATATACATTGTACTTTTCGCGCTCTTCCTGAGAGAGCAGTTTGTAGTCCTCCCACTTGATGTGTTCCTTTGTTTCCTTATTGACCACCGTAAACGTGGTGAGCATCACGGGGAAAGAATGCTCACCTTTCAGTACTGACACACGGGGCTTCTGTTCCTCGTCTTTCTTGCCAGTTTTGTTAAACTGCTGTATGCGGTCGAAGGTACAGAAGCGAGGAATCTTGTAACCCTCCTTCTCGCAATGCAGGAGCAACATCATAGCGTTCATGCCATTATATTCTCGTCCGTTCAGGTTTTTCGGCCATTGCAACGCACCTTCAGTAAACCAGGCTTTTTCCATCCGTCTTTGCCCGACAGCGACTGAATACGCTCAATCATCATATCGGCAAACAGGTCGAGTGCCTTGTCTTCGGCACTCGGACCTTCCTTAGCATAAGGCTTTCCCATAGTCAATTAACCATTATAGGGCTGCGGAACATATTCGCTCATTTCAGACACTCGGCAGGAGAAGTCCAGTTTGTCATTGAAGACACTGACAGACAATGCCCCTTTGATGTTCGCTTTCACGCCTGGTTGCAGCCATGCCTCGCATTTGCCATCGAATAGGAAGAAACTTACCCAGATGTATTCAAATCCGTCCTGTACTTTCTCTGCGCTGAAAGCGGAGAACTGGCAGTACGGCACACCATTCTTGTCCGTCTTGTCCTCAATGCTCTTGCCCACCTTGCCGCGGAACTCCATCACGCCCTTGATGCAGTCCTCTGCCTCGTCAGGCTGGTGGCTGATGCTGCTTGCCGACAGGTTGAAATAAAGGACATCGCCCCATTTTCTTGGTACCAATACACCGGCTACCTCAATGCGTTCGCCGATGTTGCAGCTGCCCACCTCCGTCAGTGTCCCATCTTTGATGACCGACACCTCGATGGTCTTGTTAATCCCGCTCTTCGCTGGAATGACTACGTTCATGGCAAAGCTCACGAATGCCTTGCCCTCCTTGTTCGTGCGGCAGGTCGCAGCCTTGCTGACCGTTCCGCACACTGTTACATTACATTTGATCATTGCTCGATACTATTTGAATTATACATATCCATCGTCCAAGTGAAATGTCTTAGCAATGACAATAATCTCTTTTCAATCATCATATACTAGCGCACGTATCAGTTCATAGACTATCCACGCTGCTATGATAAGTTGGAAGCCGAGATAGATGATGGCCACGGTCTGACCGAAAAGCCATTGGGTAAGCATGAAGTGTCCTGCCACAGCTACCATACCCACCAGCAATGTACACAGATGACTTGCTATCCTTTTCATTTCCTTTGCAGATTTTGTTGTTGACTCTCAGCCTCCATCCCTTGCTCGAAGTCTGCGAAGCCTGCTGTGTCGCCACGATGCCTGTCACCATTCCCGCAATCTTCGTCCGTTTGCTTTCTTCCGACAGATTGGCATTGCCCAAAATGAGCGACAGGCGGTTCATCTCCGAGGAGGTCAGTTCACGGTCAATCTTCACCGTACCGCTCTCTGCATGAAGCACAGTCTTGCCGTTCTCACCCACAGTAATGGTGCATTGCCTCATGCCTGGAACAAGCGAGGTCAAATCTACGAGCCGGTTGGCTGCCATGGCAGAGATAAGTCCTTTTTGTCGTTCCTCATCATTGCTGTCAATCTGCGCTGCCAACATCATCAGCGACATGAAGGTGGTCATCGCCATGTCGAGTATAGGGTCATTCGTTCCCGAAATGCCCACGCCGCTGTCCTCCGAGGAAAGGATTTTCTTCATCCAGTCCTCCGACGAAACCTTCTGCTCCTGTGGCGCATTGCTCTTGTATTTTGCCAACAGGTCATTGCCGTTATGCAGGGCCTGTAGCTTGATGTTGCCTTTCTGTCCGATTTCTGCCAGATAAGCGGCTGGATCCATATCCCTTTTTGAGCCGTCAGCCGATACACTCTTCACTCCGAAATGCAGATGCTCGCCAGTGGTTCTGGTGCCGGTATTTCCCGACACCCCCAACTTCTGACTGGCATTAACCACGTCACCTACCTTTACTGCTATGTCAGACAGATGCAGGTAGGAGCATTGCACCTTGCTGCCATCCTCACGGCTGTATTCCACGGTGACGGATTTCCCTCCTGCCGTGTTCGCATTATGGTTCACCGCCACCACCTTGCCGCCGTTCTCCGTGGCCAACACCGCCTCATGGTTCGTCTTGATGTCAATGCCCTTGTGCATCTGCTGCTTGGTGGCATCCATCGGATCCTGGCGATTGCCGAAAGGCGAGGTGATGAAGAGAAACTCCTCTCGCTCCACAGGAAAGGAATACCCGGCAGACTGCGGTACATGGGCAGCAGGCATTTCTCTACGAGGATTATTCTCCACCCCGAACGACCGACCTTCTGCCCGCATCTCAGCCATCACCTCACTGTCATACTTGTCCAGTCCGTTGGCTTCAATGATGCGCTGCAGACTTGCAGCATAACCGCCGCCCGTGGCATAGCCGGCACGCTCAATGCCCTTCGTCCATCCCTTGTAGTCGTCAGGCGACAGCGTGAAGCACTGCGCATAACGCTTGTTCTGCTTCAGGAACTGCGAGTGATGCTCATAACTGTCACCCACGCTTTTGTACTTACAGAATTTCTCGTTGGGCCTATCATCCGTATAGACTCCATACTCTCCGCCATTCTTCAACCACGATGCCGTAGCCTTGATGCCAAAGTGGTTGTTGCATTCGCGCGACAGTTGGCTCTGTCCGTTGCTGCTCTCCAGTATGGCTTGCGCCAAGATGACGGAGGCAGGAATCCCATACATCCGCATCTGTTCTTTGGCTTCCTCCGCATATTGTGCGGCATACGCTGCGTTCTTTCCCATAAGCCTATCTCCTTAGACTGGTGTGTTGTTCTGTTTCTTGACTTTCCTGTGCCATCTGCTTTCCTGTCTCTTTTCCAGGTGACACCATCTCCGTAATTCCACGCTTCGATGATGTTGTCTGCTTCGGCATTTCCAACTGGTCACAGATGGCCACCCGTTCACCAGCACGAATGAGCTCGGCAGATAGGTGTCGAGGGCATGATATGGGAATCCTGCCATTGCCAACGGCTTGCCTTCATCATCCTTGCGCCCATTGCTCTTTGTCAGCGTAATACCCAATATTTTGGATGCCTTCACCGCATCATCCTTGTAGGTCTCATAGAAGTCACCGCAGCGAAACAAAAGAATGGCATCAGGATGCTTCTTCTTCAAGTCAAGATATTGTTGGACAAGGGGAGAGACAGCAGCCTTGACAGCCTTTTCATCCTTCTTTTTCTTCTTTTCTTTTCCTCTTGTTTTCTTCTCTTCCCTTTGTTCAGAGCTTTTATCTTCCTTAAGTACCACTTCCTTCTGTTCATCATGCTTATCGACAATTGCCGTCTCCGCTTGCTTCACCTCCGTCGCTTCTTCCTGCTTCTCTTGTGTACTTTGCTCGACATTGTTGTCTTTCTGCAATACATCAGCAAACAGCGAGGCGGCAAGGTTCTGCTTGTAGGAATCCCTGTCAGGAGCCACCCACAATCGTTGCCATTGTGACGGACTGACACTTCTCGGCTGCAACTTCTTGCCGTCAATAGTGGCTGCACACAGGCATTCGCCCGATTTGGCACGGAATACTGCCACACGCTGGATGCGGTTCAAATCAACCTCCTGCTCATTACCTCCGAAGATGTCCACCTTCAGGTCGGGTTTCGCCTCTGCCATAGCATAATACTTCTGTGCCAGTTCCTCACGCACACGCTCGATGTTGTCCATCGACTGCTTCAAGGTGGTGAAGAAATGATTGAGGTCTCCTTTGTCGGGATAGACGGCAAAGCCCTCCTTACCTTCGGGCTTGATGTACAATGCCCACCGCTCCTTGTCATCCTTTACCAACTGCACATTGTCGAAACCGATGTCACGGCTGTGGGTTACGGCCTCAGAAGCATCCAACGAGGATAGGTCTTCGATAGACCAGTTGCGCAGTCTTGATACCGTGATTTTCTTGTCGGCGAAATAACTGTCGTCGGGACGGAAGCCCAAGGCTCCGTCGGGATTGTAGAAACGCACGTTGTCATAACCCTCTTTCTGCAAGGCATTGGTGAAGCGTTGCTTGTTCATGCCCTTGATCTCGTTGTTCACCTCCAACGATGCACCCTGTGGCAGCACCACATCGGCGGTCTTGCTGGCATCATCACGCACGATGACCACAGTACGCTGCTCCTCGTTGGGATGCTGCTTGATTTCGTCTGCTACGAAGTAGTGGTTGGGCAACTGCACCTGTATCTGCGCCGTCTCTCGCTGATGCTGGTCGGTGGCATACTCCACCTTTTCACCCAGTTCGGCTTTCTTCAACACCTTCAGCGCACCGTTCACCTCACTCTCGATGGCATCAATCAGACAAGGGTCTTCCTTCAGTTCCCTCGTCCAATAGTCCACCATGCTAAGGCTGTCCTTTGACAGACGGGCAGGCAGTCCCAGTTCGAGCATCTTCACGCCCGAAGCTATCTCAGTGATGAGTCGTTCCTTCTTCACGGCATCCTCCGACGGGGCTTTGCCGTTCTTCATGACCATGCCCTCACGTGCCAACCGCTGCTGATGACCGGTGGCAGACACCAACTGACGCATCATCTCCTGTACATAGTCATTGTAGTGCTCGAAGTCACGCTGCCGTGGCAGGTAGATGACATCCTTCTCGGTGTCGTAGTGCGCCACACCCGTGCCGTCCTGACGTACATTCACGAGGTTGTCCTTCATCTTCTGAAGGAATCCGTTGACGCACCCATGCAGCTGCTTGTCCTCCTTGTCGCCATAACCTCTATCCTCCACCGTGCCATCCTTCTTCAATGCCGTAGTGTAGGCTGTTTCGTTAGCCATAGGCAGTAGCGTCTGGTCGATATTGAACAGCACACGGATCTCACGGTTTTTCACTCCCTTGTACTGCTGTTTGTCCTGTTCCGACAGTTCTGCGTATGCCTCCTTGGTGATGACATCGTCGGGATTGTTGCGGTTGACGTACTTATTCCAATTGTAATACAGGAACGGCACACCTTTCTCATGCTCCCTCACGCTCTCACCCCGTGCCTTCGCTTCGGAGAACTGCGTAAACAGATTGCTCTTGCAACCCTTGGCATCGGAGTCAAGGGCAAGGACAAGGGCATTGAACGGACTGACCGAAAAGCCCTTGGGATAGAGCTTCGGATAGAGTTTGCCGCTTGCATTCAACCAATGTCCCTTGGCATCCACCGCACTCGTCAGTGCCTCAGTGAGCAGCGACACCTGCTTCTCCGCCGTCCGCTTCTCAAATTCTGATTTCTCTTTCATGCTTTTATCTTTTTGTTTATCTCAATCACATTCTATAATTGGCTTACCAAGCCACCGTTCCCGACAATTTTGTTGTCGGGCTTCACTGTATTCCCCTCGGTCGCACCACGCTCTCCCGTGCCTGCTCTTCGTACTGCATTGCTGCCATCTGTCGCATCTGGTCGTTCTTGGCAAGTATGGCGTTAGCCAATGTATTCAGCGGCAATGCCCCCGACTGATGCGCCCCAATCACACTGTCAGGCAGTTGAATGGTACAAGGCACATGGTCAATGTTGGCAACGAGACACCGCCCTTGCAGCATCGGGTTGCTGATACGAGGATTGAGTGGTTCATCAGGATATTGGCGGTACTGAATGCGAGATGCAGCAGGACTAACTGTAGGTGCAATGCCTTCCTGCTGTTTCCTGCCCAGCACCTCATGTCCCGCTTTGTTGAGCAGATTGGCACCTCCCATACCCATCAACAGCATCTTCAGTATAGGATTCTTCACGAACATTCCAGCCACGATAGAGGCCAAAGGAAGGAGGCTATTGTCCATATTCAGCGATTTTGTCTTGCCAGTGAACAGTCCCACCAGTACATCGGGCAGCATCGCCAACACATAACCAAGGTTCTTGCCGATGTCTGAAAAGCCGTTCAGTCCAAAACTCTGCAACAGCCCGTCCCATCCATTTTCGTTTGTTTGTAAGGCTGTTTCCTCCTGCTGGACTACAGATGGTGTTGCCTCTTCAGTCGATGAATCAGGAGTTTCTTTCGGTTCTGCCTTCTTCTCCTTCTCAGCCTCTGCATCCAGTCTCGCCTTAACCTCCAGATACTCGTCTTCCTGTCCAGGCGCAACTATCAAGGGCACATCCTTGTACTTGCCTGTACGTTTGGTTGCTTCGTTTCTCTGAGGGTCAAGGAACGTACCTTTGTTCCAAGGAAAAGAGGTCTGCTCGGTTTGTTTCGTCCAATCCATAAAAGTGATATTGCTCGTGGGAATCTTGTTCTTGAAATGGCTGTTGGTAGCCTTGATATAGCTGTTCTCGTGGTTCTTGATGACTTTTGCCTGTTTGCGGAATGAGGCGAAGACGTTGGTGCCCGTACCGAAAACTCCCTTGCTGATACACTCCTCGACACAGACCTCTTGGCTGCTACCTTTCTTGCTTAGGTGCTCCATGCCGACATTCATCACCATATCGATACCGACAAACTTGGCGAAGGTTGCCCATGAGCCAATCCCTCCCATGGCCACGACATCGGCACCCGCTCCGGCTGCCATCCCGCTGCCTTCTCTGTTCGAGAGGGCTTATAGGCTGCCTCTCCTTTGGCTTCTATCTCTGCGGCAAGGGGTGACTTGTTCAGTTCGTAGGGCAGACCGAACAGACTGCTTTGTGCCGCCTTGCGGATGATATAGTCGGCAGAAGATGTTGGCATACGGTCTTTCACCATTTTTTCTATCATCAGCTGCTCCATGCGGTGATCGATATAGCGTATGCCAAATCACAACCGAGTTGTTTAGAGAGTGCATCGTACCGCTCTCGTCCTATCTCCGTCACCACCGCCTTGCGCCATTCCTCAGCCATCACGGCAAGGTCACGCTGCATATCCTTGTTGCCGACAATAGCCTCCTTGCACATCGCCAGATAGTCTTCGGTGGTCTTGCTGTTCCACTTGCCTGTAATCTTCAGCGTGGCGTATGGGTCATCACCAGGCATATTGGCAGTGGCCAATGAGCGTAGGATGCCAGCCGTACTGTTGGAGTAGGCTCGCATCTCGTCTGCCTGTCTGTTGGACAAGTCCCGTTGCACCCTGCCCATCACGGGGGCAAGGTGACACCCGAAGTAGTCGCCCATCAGACGCTCTATCTCTGCGAATCGCTGACTGTTCTTAACTGCCATATACCTTGTTTATATATTATACTGCTGTAATATCTGTTCCTTTGTCTGCTCGATGGCATTGTGATATATCTCCATCTGCTTAGGATAGTGTTCCTCCAACCATGCGTCCTTGTCCACTTGGCAGTGGATGAACTGCACGGCCATACGTTCCTCAATCTCCACGGAGGGTTCCCCCTCTTCCTTACCATTGAACCATGCCTTTGTCCACCATCTCACGCCAGCCCGGTCGGGATAGACGCTCACTATCCTCGGAATGTCGAAGCTCTGGATATCCACGTCCAAGTCGGCAAGAGGGTCGATGATGCCGTCATGCGTCAGGGCTTGCTCTTGGAGTTTTTTTTTTAACACCTCGTCCATCGTGGAGAGATATACCTGATGTCGCATGGCAAGATAGTTGAGAAAGTCGGCAATGAGCAGGTTCTGCACCTTAGTCGCCAAAGGCATACAGCGGTTGCCGATGCCCAAGGGATTAGCCATGCTCGGCATGGTCTCGTAGAAATAATGCTTGCTCGCTCCCAACGAGAAGATGTTTCTCAACGACTGCTCCGTATGTTCGGGCAGAGAGTATGCTCCTTGTTGAAGGTCCTCGAAGTAGGAGGGAAGGAAGCGGAGCATCAATGCCTCTATCTCCTGACGGTCGGTGTCGTAGGGTGAAGGGATGTTCATGTCCAGTTCATTGATGCCCATTTGGGAATTGTGCTCCAATGCCTTGATATTGCCGTAGAGCATGGTGAGGAACTCCAACGGATTGATTTCCTCTCCGTCAAACCTCACCTCCATGTGCAGCAGGTCGCCACTGATGGCGATGGTCTGACCGGCCTTGACGCTTTGGGAGAAGTTGGCGAAGACATTGGAGAGATGCCTGTAAGTCACTTCGTATTTGCCGTAGCGGATGGTCTGGTAGATGCCATGCTCCGCGTCCGACCCAATGGCAGAGACGGTTCCCGTTGCCACCGCCGACAGCAGGTAATGGTTCACTGAGAAGTCTATGCCGTGATGGAAGAATGTTTCTCCCGTCACGGGATTTTTCTGCTCTCCGTAACCCAAGGACATCTGCACGTCCTGCTTTATAGGCTCCTCAAACGGCATACAGTAGCCGCTCGATGAGCGCAGTATCATTTCTTCTGTATATCTCATATCACTGTATATTGGTTATCGTTTCATCCCTCTGCTTTGGGTCTCTGCTTCTTTCATGTTCTGCCCATGTGAAGACGTACCGCCTCTGTTAGGCAGAGTTTGCGCCACCTTAGAATTGTTCCCGATGATCATCGCTCCAAGCAGGGCACCCGCAATCTTGCTCATCCAACCAAAGCGTCCGAATACCATGAAGGCGGCAGCCACCAGTCCGACGATGCTCATACCCGACACGTTGCCCTTGCCGATATTGCCAAAGAGATTGCCTATCATGTCGCATCCTACGCCTCCGAACATATTCCTAAAGAAATCACTGATGCCGCTGAACTGGGTGTCCATCTTTCCGGCTACAGTGTTCACCGCATCAACGGCTTCACCAGCCTTGCCCGTCAGACGTTGCACATCGTTGGCGGTTTGTGCCACCGCTTCCGTGGCATTCTCGCCGATGACAGCATCACCTACGATGCGTGCCACGCTCTTGTCTGTGGTCAGCTTCTCCCATGTCACATAGCCTGCGGCACTACCCACTGCGGCCGTCTGCATAGCCTTGCCGGCTCCCATAAGGGTGCGTTGCGGGTGGAGTGCCGCACTGCCTAAGGTCTTTCCAGTTACTCCGATGACATGGCCAGTACCTCGTGCCGCCTTGCCACCATATTTCAATAATGAACTCCAAAATCCCATATCTTATCGTTTTTTAATCACGGTTTGACTTCGTCTTCTTCTGTCACGACTCGGCATAGCTCGAACAAGTTCGGCTCTGCTCTCGCTGCTCCATCAGTTTACGTTCTTGCCCACCTGCTTCCACCGCCTCTTGGCAGCCGCTGCTATCTCGGCTTTGTTCGCTTTGGTGGGTCTTGCCCTTCGTCTATCTCCATCCAAACATCGCCCATGGTGGTGTATTTCACCGCCCTCGTCAGTCGCTTCAACTGCTTGTTCATCTTCTTCAGTTTGGGTCGGATGCCGAAGACTATCTCCACACGCTCCTTCTCGGTCATCTTGTTGCCCGACAGGCATACCGTGCGTATGTCATTAACTATCTCGATGCTGTTCATAATCAGCTCGCGGTATATCTTGTTGCGCTTGGCTGACAGGGCTACGGCAAGTCCGTTGGCAGGATGGGCATCCAACTGCGCCACCAATCCACCCATATTGTCCACCAACTGACCTATCTCGTGATAGAAACCATATATCTGTGCGGCATAGCTGACGATGGAACGGAAGGAGTCCAGATAGTTGTTGAACTCCCGCTGCAGGTCGGTAGTGGCTTCCACTTCCTCCTTGGTCCAGATATGGCCGGTGGATTGTAGCAGCATCACTTTCTCCTGATTCTTCAGTTCTTTCTCCGCCTTGTTGGTGTACATCAGAATCATCCCCGCAAGAGTCGGGTCGTTCTGCGCCCGCACTCCTGCAAAAGATGATATAAACATAAAAATGGCAATTGATATGAAATACTTCATGACTGATTCCTTTATCGTTAATCACTGATGGTCATACGTCCTGCTCTGCGCCATCTGCTAAGGGCTTGGGTGGCTATCTCTCCATTGCTTCGGTCTATCATCCCTGCCGTCACGCCGTTCCACACATCGGTCATGGTGTAATATCGTATAGACAGATAAAAGACGATGCAGCTTCTTGCTGAAGGCACTCAGCTTGTCGTTCAGTGCCCACAGCGTCTTGCTCCTTTCCGCACCAGTCAGCATGTTCTCTTTGCCTCCTTTGGCGACTGCATCTTTCAGCAGTGTGAAGACGGACACCAATTCCGTGGCGGTCTCCATATACAGGTTGTTCATCGAGAGGGTGGCAACGATGCCTTGCGGATTATTGTTGATGGCCTTGCGCATCTTACACAAGGTGATGAATATCTTCACTCCATCGTCGTACAGATAGGTACAGGCTTTGAGGGAAGAGGCATAACCACTGGCGGTTTTCAGATAACTGTTGTACTTCTTCTCCCATTCGTGTATCTTGGTGAACTCTGCGGCGATGGTATTCTGCAACAGGGCAGTCTTGGTCTGACCTTTGATTTCCTTCTCTATCTCACCGTTGATGGCTTCGTTGCCCTCTGCTAATGCCATCCATTCCAAAGGGTTGGCAGTCACAATCTGTGCATGGCTGACGGCACGCTCAGTACCAATGCCACGACAATGAACCAAATCTTATCTATTCGTAATCTCATATACGCCCTTTCTTCGTTTGTTCGTTTCTACTCTTGTTCGTATCACACTCACCACGTCATAGCTGTTGCTGATGCCGGTCATTTCCAGTTTCGGTGTCGTTCTATCCATCGACAACACGGTCACGCTTTTCAGTCCGCATAACTGTTGTATCAATGTCTGATGCTCGGCAAAGTCCACCACTCGGTACAACTCCATGTAGTTCACGCTCCGCTGAAACACTCCGTGCTCACAGATGAGTTGCTCGCTCCCGATATGGTAGCGGATACTCCTCAGATAGATGAATCGGTAGAGTAAACAGAGGGAGAACAGGAGGCTGAAGACAAGCAACAGGGTACTATATGCACAACCGGGCAATCCTCCGATTAGGAGCATTGCCACGCACAACAGCAACAGAGGCAGTTCGTTGATGAAAAACTGTCCGATGCTGGGGCACAAGGTGATGATGCTATTATCTTCTTGTCTCATACGCTTCTATGATATGTGTTCTTTTCTTCTTTTTCCCTTTGTTTCTCTGCCTTGCCGGCTGCGATAAACTCGGCATAGTCGAAGGTATCTGGTTCGCCCTTGGCAATCAGTTCTGCTGATTTCTTGTTGAGCAGCGCATCGTTCCAGTCCTTGTAGCAACCCAATGGATGATAGGCTTGCACATGCTCGTGACGGAAGCCCATCTCTGCTGCCACCTTCCTGAAGTTTGCAACAAACTGCCGCCCTGCATCGTCCTTGTCAAAACCCAAATAGTGCCGTGCGTTGGGAGTAACGGACAGAAGTCCTCGCATCTGTCCCTCGGTGGGTGTGCCGCCCGTAGATACATACACCATCTTTACAGGATTTATCTGATACTCTGCCATGGCATCGTAGGCACTCTCAAACCATACAATTTCGCTTGCTTTATCCAACGGCTCGCCCGTGAGGTTGGCAATCCACAGTCCTTCACTGCTGTTGCTTCCTTCTGCCTTGCCCTTGTAACCGCCGCTACCGTCCATCTTCGGTCGTCCTCGTTCCTCAAAGCCCACAGTCTTGTCGGGTGTCTTGGGCAGTACAAGCGGAAAGGCAAGGTTGGCAAAGGTAAGTCCATCCGTCCGATGCTTAGTAGCCAGACAGAAATGCCGATGAAAAGCATACTGCGTATAGAGGTCGATGCCTCGGAACTTAAAATAGGGATAAAACCTTTTCTGCGTTTCCCTGTCCTGCGGATTGAACTTGTGGATGTCGTAGTCATTCAGGTTGAATGGCTTTCCGTCCTTTCTTGGTTCTGTAATCTTCGATGGTCTGTCCTCTATGGGTTGGTTGAGCAGTCGGTTGCAGACGAGGTTGACGAGTCGGTCAGGAGACATTCCCACCTTGTTCTCTGAAAACATTTCTGGATGCTCCTTGATGAACGAAATGACATTATACACCTTCTGCTGCGGTGGTTGGAAGCAACATTTCCCATTCTGCGTGACAATGAACTTATCACCACGCACCCGTCTGCCCTCACTGTCAGTACGCACATACGACGGATAACGCAAGCCATCTCTCTTGTTCAGATGATACCCTGCGTCCACCAGTACTTCCTGTATGCTCAACCTGTCCAGAAAGTCATCGTATGTCAGTTCACTACTCATTATAAATTATAAATTGTAAATTATACATTGTTAATATCCTCTCCTTATCTCCGTGGCAACATGATTTGCTTCTGCCTCAAAGTACCTTGCCGCAATCTCCTGTGGCGAATCCACTCCCGGTTTGAAGTAAGGACGTGGACCGCATGATGCTCTGCATAGAACTCCGGGGCTGGATGGTGATGATGGTGGCTTATGTCATGCGCCACCTCTGCTGTAACGACTGCTCCTGCCGTCAGAGCCGCCAATATCTTCGTGCCCAGTCCGGCGTTGGTTTCGGGGCGTGTCTTCATATCCACTTCACTGAAAACCTTGGAGAAGAGTTTCATGCGATGGTAGTCATCCACCGCCAAGAACTTGTCGTAGTCCTTCTGCTTGATTTCGTGCGTGATGGCTTCTCCATTGATAATGGCGGTCATGCGATACTTATCTTCGCCTTTCTTATCTCCCTCCATCGGAGGCACTTTCTCCACCATGATGTCACCGACTTTCACTTCACGCCCATGCGCTCCCTCACGATACCAACCCTTGTTCTCATTAATCAAGGCAAGGTCTTCACCTCTCACCATGGCATCGCCTTGCAACACGTCACGTCTGACAGTCTCGTCCTCTTCCAACGGAAGCAACCGTTCCTCGTCTTGTTGCTGACGCTGCTGCAACTCCTGTTCAAGTTCGGGATGCAGATGCAGGTCGATGCGCTCCTTGCTATTCAGTGTGTCCATCAGGATTTTGTCAGCAAAGTCGTCCTTGATGATGCCATTCAGCAGTTCCAAGCGTTGAACGACGGGCACTTCCTTGATGGAGTTGGAGGTGAGTTTCTTCAGTTCCTCATCTGTCAGGTCATACACCATGTCGGCATTGACGCTGTTCGACTGAATGGTCAGCGTCTTCGCATTCTCATCAATGATGATGCCATGCGATGCCAGACACTCCTGCCACTTCTCATTGGTGAAATAGACAGGCGAGGTAATCAGTTCCTTATAAGGCTTGGCTGGCTCCGTGCTTCTCGTGCGGCTGATGGAAGGCATTATGATTCCCTCCAAATCTTTCAGCACATCCTGTTGCTGAGGGCTATAACTCTGTTGCTGTCCCTTATAATAGAACCCATAACCGCCGCTCTGCAATTCGCCAGGCTTCATTCTGCCGTCCCAACGTTCAGGCACAATCGGGGCTTCGGGGAAGAACAATCGTCCTCCAACTCTGCGAAGATGGAATCCCTCCTGACTGCGTGGTGTCCAACCTAAAAAGGGTGGTGGCATATCGATGCGCCCCATCCGTCCATACTCGCCGATACCAACACGATAGCCGTGCAGCCCCATAGCTACACGACCGTTGGCATTGCGTGCATGAACGAAGTTCTTGGGCATATAGAAGTCGTTGCCCACAATGCCCGTAAAGGTATTGTAGGCTAACTTGTTGGCATGATTCGTACCCCAGTCGGTCAGAGCCAACATCTGCTTCTCGGTGATGTTATAGGTAAGCAGCGGACTGTCATGCCCTTGCACCACAAGCTGATAGCCGCTGCCATTACTCACCACATGAGCCTGCATACCATTGCGCATGAGCAAGTCACGCATCTCTGGTTGCAGGTCCATCTGTTGGGGATTCGTATTCTTTCTTATCGCCATACTTATTCTTCACTCTTCATTCTTCACTCTTCATTTATCATGCTTCACCGTTCTCTATTGCCTTCTCCAGTTCCTCATCTTTGTGATGGACAAACTGCTCCGCACTCTCTTCACAAATGCAGAGTCCGTTGTTCAGACAATAGCTCTCATATTCTTCCTGCCATTCAGCAGAATGATGGTTGACATACTCCAACCAACCGTACTCGCCGCTCTGTATCTTCTCGACGAGCACATCCTCTGGATAATATTTATTTGATGCCATATACTTATTATATTATGTGTAGATTATTTGTGCATGGAAAAAGAGGCGCGGTTGCGCTCTCCATTCTTCTTCTGCTCATTCCAAAGTTCTTCCGTGTATTCCTCTTCAGGCACATAGTCAAGATTACCGTCATCGCCCATTACCCAACAGCCATAGCACCCGAAGGTGTATTTGTCCCACTCTCGCTTGGTGTTCTCCTTCCACTTCTGACTGTCGCCTTGATTAATCCTTATGCCGGTCTTATCGTTCAGGTCAATACCCACCGTCACCTGTTCGTCCTCCATGATGAGCGTGAGCGGCTCACCCTTCTGCATCACGGTCAGTTCTGCCGAACTCAGTTTCAGTTCATCCTTCAGCACCTCCAAGTTGCGCCCGATGACAGGCGTAGGTACCGACATCACCTGATTGGTCTCCGTGTCAATCTGCACGAAAGCCTTGCTGCTCCTGCCATCAGCATCCTTAACATCGGCAAGGATAGCCTTTCCAGCCAGCAAGTCCTCCTGCTGTTCCTGAGTAAAAGCCTCCAATGGTGATTTCTCCAACTGCGGATAGAAGACCACATCCACCTTGCCGTCCTCCATACGGACCAACGCAAATCGGGTGCGGCTCTTCAATGTCTCGCCCTCATCATTATTCACCTGAATGGGCAGCAACGGTGAACGTCGTCCCTGACCAATATCTTCCAACGCCCACATGGGCAGGTCTTCAATCTTCTCTTGTGTGAGACCAAAACGAGCCAGTGTCTGATAAGGCACCTCGCTCTCTTCAAATCGTACTTGCTTCATACTTTAACTTTGAATTTGAAATTAAACTCATGCAAAGTTATATACCTATTCAGAGACAAGCAGAATTGCATAAGATAATGCGTGTTATTTTTGACGATTATTATTATTTGAGTTTGATTTCTGCTCAAAAATCAAACTCGATTGCTATATTATGTTACAATCTTCTTGTCTTCCCTTTGTTCTTTATGCCAGTCAAAGAATTGCTTGTTACTTTTGCACCATGAAACGATTTCTACTCATCACAATAGCAGCAATATTCTGTTCATCAGCAACAGTATGCGCTCAGTTCAATACCGTCACACAGACTAAGGTACACCGCAAGGCTGTGCCAAAAACGACGCAGTCCGCAACATCCGAACAACTGCCTCCGTGCTCGCCGCATCAGCGGCGAGACTCTCTTGCCTTTGCCCCATTACAAACCCAAACGGAGCAGACCGACCGCCACACGGCACTTGTCAGTCCACTCCGTCATATCTCTGTCACCAGCCCTTTCGGCTACCGCAGAGACCCATTTACAAAAAGAAAAGCCCTACACAACGGGCTTGATTTGAAGGCAAATTACGAACCCACATACGCCATGATGCACGGCGAGGTCATCAAGGTAGGCAAGGACAAACGTTCAGGCCTCTATGTCACCCTCCGTCACGGCGACTTCACCGTCAGCTATTGCCACCTCTCCCAAACTCTCGTCACCAAAGGCACCCACGTCCGTCCCGGCATCATCATCGCGCTGACAGGCAACAGTGGTCGCAGTACTGGTCCCCACCTGCACCTCACACTCAAAGACACAAAAAAAGGACGAGCCATCGACCCGTCCATTCTTCTCAATCTTATCAAGCATCCACTCTAATAGAACGCCTTGTCTTTTGTCGTTCACATCACCCCTTCCGCATTGCAATAATGTCTTAAATATCTAATCCTCAACAATTTCTATTCTTGAAAAACAAGTGTTATTCACGAATATAATATGATTTCGTGAAAGATGTCATAAGATGATACTAATATCTATGCTATTTGTCAATAAAGAACCCGTTTCTATGCAGATATTCTGAAACGGTTAGTGTTCCAATCCCTATCTGCTCACACAACAAAGGAAGTTTCTTGAACAACTTACCGTCATTCTGCTGCCTTGTTTCCTCCGTCATTACTTGCATCTCTTCCAGATGGATAGCGTCCGAGTGTCGTACATTCAGTGCATAAATGATAATCTTAGCATCACCTGTTTTAAGGTATTCTTCCTTTTGCTCTATGTATTCTTCTTCAGTCAGTTCCTGCTTCTTCAGTCTTACACAGAAATTGTTGTCTATCATGTTGCTGAATCTCTCTGGGGCACATGGAAATAGATCCTTTGTCGGAATGACCAATTTCTTGTCTTTGAGGAAAGGCATCTTTTCAACTGCAATTCCTTTGGAGGTGCGTTTTGATTCATCCAGAATCACATCAAGTAGCATCAAATCCTTGCGGGAGAACGCCTCTTCCAGGAATGAGTACAACTGTCCGTCCTTATCCAAGGGAAGATAATTCTTGGCAATCATCACCAATGAGCATGTATCAACAACTATCGCCATAACTCCCTCTCAAAATTTGCTGGTTTGACATTGAGTCTCGAACAGAAAGTGGTCTCGTTGACCACTCCATTGAAATAGGCATATTGCATGGTTTTCAAGAATAGCGGAGAAATGATGGGCTTTGGTGTTCGCCCGCCTCTCTTCTCAGAGTTTTTCAACTTTTCCTGTTCCTCTCTTCTTCTGTATTCCTCTGCCAATTCACTCTTGACATTGCTGTAGCTCGAATAGCTGATTTTCCTGTCGATATACATCCTTGTATATAAGGCAAGACGGCTAATGTGCGTCCGTGCACTGATAGCCTTGAAGAGGTCAATGCAGTAGTCGTTACGGGAATCTACACATGCTATGTTAGCAAGTGTTTCTGCTTCTTGTCCCATAATGAACTGATATGCAAAATCATTGCACCATCTTTCGACATCACTGTATGAAGTCTGTGCCGAGATGTCCATCATGTCCACCGACTCCACTTCTTCAATCCCCAATAGACAATGCCCCAATTCATGCGCCAGAGTGAATATTTCTCGCTTGTAATGCTTATGATGCTTAAGCACTATCACATTGGGCTTAAGGTAAAAACCGTCAATGTTGGTTTTCTCTTTCTTGTTCCATGTCTCTATGTATTCAAAGACAAAAATGCCATGATCGGCGATTTTTTCTATCATCTTCACAAGAAACTGCCTATGATTGACAGTTTCCCCGGGATAAAAAAAATCTCTTGCACGTACGGCTACTGTCTTAGGGTCATCTTGTAGGGTGTAGTGTTCTATGTCAAACTTCACATCCAGTTGCGACAGTTTGTTGTATGCATCCAAAGCGTTTTTCAGACTCTCGAATCGGTTTACAGTACGGATCGACTCCAAGTTCAGCTCTGTTCCGAATGAGGTCTTGCGGAAGAAGATACTGCTGCTTGCATTGGTTGACAACTTAGAATAGTCTTGAAAGAAACTGACTTCTTTGTCGAATATCTCACCTATACGCTTCAACACCCCCAAATCAATAGAATCTCCACTGATGTCTGCGGCTCCTGTTATCCGTTTCCTGCCTTTGTTCAGAAGAGACAACAAGTCATCCACCGACATCTTGTATAATGCCAGCAGGTATTCTAAACGTTTCTTGTTAATCTCTACTTTCATATCAGCCTCGATTGAACTATTGTTGTTTTGATGCAAATGCTAGGCACAATTTTGCGTTGCAAAATTACACATTTTCACTTAAATGGGCGAATTTTCATGCTGAATATCACTGGAATTTATGTTTATTTTGCTAAATCGCTACATTTCGCCACCAAAAAAGACACAAAAATAGGACGAATCATCGACCCGTCCTTTTGTTTTTAGCCTTTTTTCGTTCTAACCACAGCCTGCAATGTTATTCATCAACTGGTTCATCACTCGCATGTCTCATTTCGTAAACTGTCCATAAGGCTAACACACATTCAATGGCTATCACGGTAATGGCCGCAGTCATGCCCCACCAGTGGGCAATAAGCATAAAGATGCCAGCCTCAATGCACAACGCAAAGAGGATGGTAACAATAAGTGATAATATTCTATTCATTCTACGGTAACTGATTTAGCAAGGTTTCTTGGCTGGTCAACATTCCTATCCTTGTTGATGGCGATGTAATAGGCCAGCAACTGCAATGGGACGGAAACAACGAGAGGTGTAAGGCATTCGGGTACGTCGGGCACTTCAAGGCAATGGTCGGCGATGTCCTTCATTGCGTCATTGCCCTTGGTAATGATGGCGACAACCGTACCGCCACGCGCCTTCACCTGCCTTACATTACTGATTATCTTGTCATACAGCGAGTCCGTTGGAGCAATGACCACCGTGGGCATCTCGCTATCTACAAGTGCAATCGGTCCATGCTTCATTTCCGCAGCAGGATAACCCTCCGCATGGATATAGGATATTTCTTTCAGCTTCAACGCACCTTCAAGGGCGGTGGGGTAGTTGTACCCACGACCGAGATAAAGGAAGTTGCGGGCATAGGTGTATATCTTCGACAAGTTCTTGATTTTGTCAGCAAGTCCCAACACATCTTTTATATACCTTAATTCCGCAACACTATTATAAATATAACTTTTTAAGTACCTGAGCAACAAAAAAGTTGCTCAGGATTTTGTCATGTCAGATTTTTCACCTATCTTAGTGTTGCAAATCAAAATATGTATCAAACCCGACAGACATGGCAAAGAAAGCAATAAAATCTGAGAAACTCACTCCTTTTGGAGGAATATTTGCAATGATGGAGCAATTTGACTCCACATTGTCATATGTAATTGACACAACCCTCGGTCTAAGATGCAGGCTGTATGGTTATCAATACAGCGAAATCATCCGTTCTCTCATGAGCATCTACTTCTGTGGCGGCTCATGTATTGAGGATGTCACAACTCATTTGATGCCCCATCTCTCGCTTCATCCGACACTTCGTACCTGCAGCTCTGACACTATCCTCAGAGCGATAAAGGAACTGACGCAGGAGAACATTTCATACACGTCAGATACGGGTAAGAACTACGATTTCAATACGGCTGACACCCTCAATACCTTACTGCTCAATTGTATGTGTGCAGCTGGTCAGCTGAAAGAGGGTGAGATGTATGATGTTGATTTCGACCACCAGTTCATAGAAACAGAGAAATATGATGCAAAGCTACATACAAGAAGTTCCTTGGTTATCGACCAGGTGTGGCGGTTATTGGAGATTTGATTGTCGGCATTGAGAACAGCGACGGCAACACAAACGTCCGTTTCCATCAGAAGGACACGCTGAAGAGATTCTTCGAAAGGTTTGAACAGAACAATCTTGTTATCAATCGTTTCAGAGCTGATTGCGGCTCGTGCTCTGAAGAGATCGTGGAAGAGGTTGCCACCCACTGCAAGACCTTCTATATCCGTGCCAACCGCTGTAGTTCGCTCTACAATGACCTCTTCGCTCTCAGAGGCTGGAAGAGGGGAGAAATCAACGGCATTGAGTTTGAGCTGAATTCCATTCTTGTAGAGAAGTGGAAAGGCAAGACATACCGGCTTGTGATTCAAAGGCGGAAACGGATGGACGGTGAGCTTGACCTCTGGGAAGGAGAATACACATACCGCTGCATCCTGACCAACGACTACGAGCCTTCCGTAAGAGAGATTGTCGAGTTCTATAACCTCCGCGGAGGAAAGGAGCGCATCTTCGATGACATGAACAATGGTTTCGGATGGTCCAGATTGCCCAAATCCTTCATGGCAGAGAACACAGTGTTCCTTCTTCTTACAGCACTTATCCGTAACTTCTACAAGGTCATTATCCAAAGACTTGACGTAAAGAGGTTCGGACCCAATAAAACAAGTCGCATAAAAGCGTTTGTCTTCAGATTTGTCTCTGTACCAGCCAAATGGATCAGAACATCAAGGTGGTATGTGCTGAATATCTATACCTGTAATAATGCTTACGCAGATGTATTCCAGACTGATTTTGGATGACGACTACAACTTATGGGTATGATACTGCGTATTGTCTCAAGTCGCATTGTGGGGTAAGGGGGTATTGTAGGCAGAAGTGGGTATTTCAGCCTCAATTTATCTAATAATTCAGTAATGAGAGAACGTGTACACGTAAATAGGACGATGAAGGACTTAGTTGCGGATTTGAGGCTTATGAAAAGCGTATTGCTTTCTCAATACATGCCGTTCCTCTTCGCTCAGCGACAGGAAATAGGCTTTCCATCCCGGACAGAAATTGATGTGCCATCGCCAAAAACGACCCAACAATGACTTGGGTGAACGGTCGTATCGCCGCCTCAGTGGGCACTGCTGACAGTTATGTTTCTTTTCCAATACTTTATCTATTTATCTTTCGTAAAACTCTCGTGGCAAAAATAAGGATTATTTTCAGTGATCAAGCACACAGTTCATTAAAAAAGAGAGGATTTGCTAAGATTCAGAATAACGACGAGCCATCGACCCCAACGGGAGTCGAACTTCAAGTAACCGCACATGATACAATGTGCGGGTCGAAGTGCCTTCCCAATCCACGACCCCAACGGAGGTCGAACCTTTCTACAGATTATATGGTTCGACCCCGTTGGGGTCGGATGTATAGGAGTCATCTGGCCATCCGCAAGTCTTTGACATTGCGGTTAACGGGGGTGAGACCCTTTCAGGGTCTGTTTGTTTGCACACCTTCATTCTACATAAACGGCTAAATTCAAATATTAAAAGCGTTTACATATTGCAACGTATTTATCTGTTATGCTCCTATTAAATTGTTCTATATCCTTATACTTTTCAACTAAATCCTTTATCACAGGCGCATTTAAATCGACGTTTAGGGTATATTGAACAAAAGCACGTAGCATCTCATAATTATAATTTACTCAAGTTTCGGATTTAGGTTGAGAGGATAGATTTGGGCATAAAAAAGGCTTTGAGGATTTCCGTATGTCACGGAAATTTAGTAATTTAGAGGTGCCCAAACAACTAATTACAATCACTCAAAGCCATGAGCAAAATTACAAAAATTCCATCGGAGATCCGCAACTTTTCACGGGAAAACGAATCAATCCCGCATTTTCCAAGTTTATGACCCTCCTTGAGGGGATGAGGATTTCAGACAAAGATCTCGGAGGGAAAAAACGTGAGAACTGTCAGCTTACCAACCTTCAACTTTTCCAGATCATATTGATTCTGCCGTTTATGGCCGTCCCGGGTTTTTCTCATTATGCCGGATCGTCAATCTCGAAACTGTTCGGGGGTAAGAAGGACCTACTCTATTCGTTTATGGCCAAGGACAATATAGACTAGCAACATCATCTGGCACATCGCCTGTCATCTCATCAAGGCCGTGACCATAAGGAAAGACTATCAAAAGAGCCATCTTCCGGCAGTGCTTATTGTGGATGATTCCGACCTGCCGAAGACCGGATTGAGGATGGAGTGTATTGGCAAGATATTCTCGCACGTGTTTCAGCGGTGCATTCTCGGCTACAAGCTGCTGGCCCTGTGCTGGAGCGACGGCCGCTCTCAATTTGTCGTGGACTTCTCGATTCACGGCGAGAGAGGGAAGGTCGATGGCAAGGAACAAGGTCTTACGGCCCGGCAGCGCGAGAGGCGCTACAACCGCAAGCGTGACAGAGACTGCCAGACCGAAAAACGCAAGGAAGAGTATTTCGTATCCAAGCTTGAGCGCCTGAAGAGCATGGTGAAGAGACCATTGGAGGATTGTTCGCCGATATATATGAAGGCGTACACGAGCTCACCGTCGTGGAAAAGATCTGGTCAATCATTATTGATGTAATAGCAATCGTGGCTGAGATTTTTACCATTGACGAGAACGAATTGATGGAGCAAATTATACGGGATAACCGCAGGTTCAAGGCCATGCAACTGATCGCTCAGACTGCATAAAACCTAAATCCGAAACTTGAGTAAAATACATAACTGTAATAATCTACTACTAATCTAAAATAAAGCGATTATAAGCTATCCTTTTTCCTGTGTTTGTTTTAAAGTTTTCACCTATACACTTTTTTTATCTTTTCCTGTTCTTTTTCTTTATCCATAACCGTTAAATTTTCAAGCAAATCAGCTTCCCATTGTATTTGAAAATCAAGTCCATCAATTTTAGATGGAGTATGATGGTTGCCTATTATAAAGCATATTCTATCAATATTTTTGTTATAGCCTACCTTTTTTAATATTTCTTTCGCTACTGCTGGTCCTTCCTTTTCTTGATAGACACCATCAATAGAACCGTATTTTTTTTGTGCTTCAACCGCACCAATATCATGTAGTATAGCAATAATACTGATGAATTCTTTTTCTTCCTCTCCGATATTTTCTCCGTTCATTATATCTTCTGCATTTTTCAAAACTTTAAGAGTATGCTCTATGCCAAAAGGAATTTCTTTGAATACTTCTTTCATCTCTATAATAATTTTTTCTTTAAACATAAATTGCCTCCATTTATACCTTATAGGTGTTTTAGTTCTATCTATCCATTTTTTTGTTGGCCGCTACAATCAGCATCATGGGACGGCGCATTTCATCCTGCATCCCCGGAATATCCATCATGTTTTCCGGCGGCTGCGGCTCCACAATCTGATTTATTATAAAACCATTTGAAAGCAGTGTATTTAGATATGTGGTCAGTGTTCTATGATATTTTGTAACCTTTTCTCCCAAAAACACAGCTGTCCGTTTGCCCTCATAATAATAATTATCCACCGGAAAATGCAGTATTTCTCCTTTTTCGTTATAATGCCAGTCTTGTGTTCCATAGGCAGTAAAAACAGGATGTTCAACCGTAAAAACTAGCTTACCACCAGACTTCAGTATTCTATATATCTTTTTTACTAAAATCTCATAATCTGCTACATAGTGAAACGCAAGTGAACTTAATATTACATCAAAACTCTCCTCTGGGAATTCCACATCTTCTATAGCACAGCATTTATATTCAACCTGTGGAAAATGTGTTTTTTCTTTGGCTACCTCGAGCATTTTATGAGAAATATCAACACCTACAACAGAAGACGCTCCGTGTTCCATCGCATAAATACAGTGCCATCCATAGCCGCATCCTAAATCAAGCACACGCTTATCTTTAAAATCCGGCAGCAGCTTTCTCAATGTTTCCCATTCTCCTGCACCGGCTAGTCCCTGCTGTGAGCGACTCATTTGACTGTATTTTTGAAAAATATATTATCATCATATTTGTTTTCTTTCATCTGAATTCCCCTCGTTTAAAAAGTTATTTATCTCCGTTGCAATTTTTTTCACTTCTTTATAAAGCTTCTCGGTCATATCGTAGCATTCAAAAAGTGAAAGACCGAGTACTTCAAAAATATGATTAACCCTTTCGGCATATTTTTCAGGTTTATATTCAAAAGTTTCAAGCAGTTTTATAGCTTTCTTTTCGTTAATGCAATAAGCATTATTGCATGCAAATAGTACTTGATTTAAGCATGAAATAATACGAAAAACATGGCCTGCAATATAATATTTATCCTCTGCTCCCGCATTTGCTTTTACAAACATTAAAGAGAACTCTGCTTCAAATATAAAAAAGTTTATCAAGCTCTTCTTTAGAGCACCAGGGTAAATTTCTGCCTGATTTTTTAATTCGCATAAGCTTTCATTCTTAGCATATTGTATCTTGCTGATCGCCAATTCTCCACGATACATAGCACTTATATAACCATGGGGGATGCCCAGTCTGATAATTGGCAGTAACAATTCCTTGCTCCGTATCTTTGATTATTTGTTCCACCCGTTTTATATCACGTAAAATCAAGTCAACATGATACCCGTTTATAACTAACCATCCGCCGCCATTAACCCAATCACCCCACGCTCGGGGAGGTACAACAAGGTCGTTTCTATTCTCATCATCCAATTCTGTAGCAATTTGATTAATCGCTGTCAGGTCAAATGATTCTGAATTGTAATAGATTCCGATATCTATATCAGAATCCTCTGTATGGGTGCCTCTTGCACGTGAGCCCCCTAATACAATGCCTTCTATGCAAGGCAAAGAAGATAATTTCTCTGTTACTATTTGAATTACATTATCTACCATACGAACACACTCCTTTTATCGATTAAAGACAAAAATACTTTCTTTCCGT
>ENA-OQBP01000003-OQBP01000003.1-human-gut-metagenome-genome-assembly--contig:-NODE-3-length-25542-cov-1.954751_pt1 | contig 25542 bp, 22 predicted proteins | sample MGYA00242751_ERZ504561 | MGnify/ENA primary metagenome ERZ504561 (study PRJEB26092, sample SAMD00036245) | human gut metagenome | host: Homo sapiens | study: EMG produced TPA metagenomics assembly of the...
CGAACATGACTGCGTTGTTTGATGTATACCGCCCAGTTACCTGACAAAGGTCCTTTTGTCATCCGTTATCCACGTGGAAGAGGTTCATTGGTAGACTGGAAATGTCCAAGCAAGAGATTTTTGAGATAGGAAAAGGAAGAAAATTGAAAGAAGGAAAAGACATAGCGGTCATTACGCTGGGCCCATTGGCGTTCAAGCAGAAAAGGCTATCACACATGCCGAACAGGAAACAGGAAAAAGCATTGCTCACTATGATTTGCGTTTCTTAAAGCCGTTAGATGAAAGTATGTTACACGAAATAGGCAAGAGATTCAAGCAAGTGGTCACTGTTGTAAGACGGTGTGCTAAAAGGTGGAATGGGCAGTGCCATACTGGAATTTATGGCAGACAATGAGTATAATCCGCAAATAAAACGTATCGGACTACCGGATCAATTTGTCCAGCATGGTTCAGTAAAAGAACTATATCATATTTGCGGCATGGACGAAGAAGGTATTTACAAAGTTTTGATATCATTCTAAGAGAGACGAACAATGAAAATCATTATTGCAGGAGCAGGAGCAGTAGGCACCCATCTGGCGAAATTAATTATCGGATGAAAAGCAAGACATCATTTTGATGGATGAAAACGAAGAAAAGTTGAGCAAACTTGATTCCAACTTCGATTTAATGACTGTCAATGCATCCCCCACCTCCATTTCCGGCCTTAAGAATGCAGGAGTGGCAGGCGCGGATTTATTTATCGGGGTCATGCCGGAAGAAAGCCGCAATATGACGGCCTGTATGTTGGCTACCAATATGGGGGCAAAAAAGACTGTAGCCCGGATTGACAATTACGAATATTTACTTCCTAAACATAAAGAATTCTTTTCCCAACTAGGAGTACACTCACTGATTTATCCGGAAATGCTGGCCGCCAAAGATATAGTAGATGCCATCAAAATGAGCTGGATACGCCAATGGTGGGAATTTTGCGGTGGTGCATTGGTCCTGATAGGTACCAAAATGCGCGAAACGGCAGAAATTCTGAACGTTCCCCTTCATGAACTGGGAGGACGTAATATTCCATTCCACATTGTAGCTATCAAACGGGGAAATGAAACAATCATCCCCCGGGGAGATGATGTTATCAAACTGCATGATATTGTTTATTTCACAACAACAAAGAAATACATTCCCTATATCCGCAAGATTACAGGAAAAGAAAATTATCCCGATGTACGCAATGTGATGATTATGGGCGGCAGCCGCATAGCTGTTCGCACCACACAATATGTACCGGATTACATGCAGGTCAAGATTATTGAAAATGACATCAACAGATGTAACCGGCTGACCGAAGTGTAGATGACAAAGTAATGATTATCAACGGAGATGGACGGGATATGGATCTGCTCATGGAAGAAGGGTTAAAAAACACGGAAGCATTTGTCGCTCTGACGGACAATTCTGAAACAAACATTTTGGCTTGTCTTGCCGCCAAACGTATGGGAGTAACCAAAACTGTGGCAGAAGTAGAAAATATCGATTATATCAGCATGGCAGAAAGCCTGGATATCGGTACGGTTATCAATAAAAAAATGATTGCCGCCAGCCATATCTATCAAATGATGCTGGATGCAGATGTTTCCAACGTAAAATGTCTGACTTTTGCCAATGCCGATGTGGCAGAATTTACAGTCAAACCAGGAGCAAAGATTACCAAGCAGGCAGTAAAAGATTTGGGATTGCCTAAAGGTGCGACAATCGGAGGATTGATTCGTAACGGTGAAGGTATTCTGGTAACTGGTAATACGATGATACAGGAAAATGACCATGTCGTTGTTTTCTGTTTAGGAATGATGATTAAGAAACTGGAAAAATATTTTTAGCCGTAAATAATTGAACACTGAGGGTAGACGATTGAGTCTGATAGCGTTATTTAAGAGAAAAAGACTATGGAATTTGCGCTATCAGACTCAATCGTTTTTTTATGATGCTGGCCTGCATGTTCTTTTTTGTGGGATGCGGCTCTTATCAGGTAGAAGGAGAGGATGAACCGACTGATACGTCCGGTCCGTACGGAATTGATGTCACCTTATCCAATGCCCAGCTTTTTACTCCGTTGTATCCTCTTCATCTTTATTTCTTTGATGCACAAGGCGCTGTTACTTGGAATGAGGAGGTGTTGACTCAATCAGAATGGCCCGTCCTTTCCATGCCGGAAGGAGAATATGTATTTTCTGTTTTATCAGGTCTGTCGTCTGGAGATTATCTCCCTCCGATGTCTTTAAATTCCAAACAGTTCTTGACTTTTTCTGAGGGAAATCATGCAAAAACTCCTTTGGCAATAGGAAAGAATGTCATTAAATTACAGAAGGATATAAAAGTTTCCGTCTCTCTTTCTTATGCGTGGCGGCTTTGTATCTTTCCTTTGGAGGTCTTCCTGCTGAAGCTGTTTCGGTAGAAGCCCGTATTTCTCCTGTCAGTTCTGGAATAACATTGGAAGGAACTCTGAGTAATGATGGCACATTTGCTTCTGTGCCCTGTGAAAAAGTAAAAGGAGTTTGGAAAGCCGGACCAATATATGTATTACCTTCAGAAGGCTTGCAGACTCATCTTTCTTTGAATGTTCAAACTGCATCCGAGGAAACGGTATATGGCTGTTTCTTTAATTATCCGTTGGAAGCCGGAAAGCCTTATCGTTTTATCAGTACGGGCGATGGGGAAATATCTTTGGAAGGAAACAACCAGATAGCCGGCTGGACACCGGAAGTATCGGAAGAGTTCCCCTTTGAGAATATGACAGAAGAAGGAGAATGGGAAGAGCCGGATGCTCCTGATGGAGGAGAAGGTACGGAAGGCAACGAGGACGAAGATGACGGGCAAGATACAGAGGAGGATACCGACGTAATTGTTTCCGAAGTATTACCTGAATCAGAAACTGTTTGGGGACCTTTTTTCGTATGGAAGGTAGAATCTCTTTCCGCGAATGAGGTATTGGCTACGCTTGTTTCTCCCCGACAATGGTTATTGAAAAAAGCGGAAGCCATATCTGTTTGCGAGGCTTATGAAGAAGATGGAATATCGGGCTGGAGAACTTTTACCACAGAAGAAGCCAAAGAATTCCGCGACCAGTATGATGATACGATTGTCGCACTTAGCGATATGTTGTCGAAAAACGGATTGGATCGTTTCAATAAGTATGATTGCCGCTATTTGTGCAATGACTTTAATTCCACCTTTTGCTTCTATAATACTCAAATTGTGAAATCCGGAGAAACCGTAGACTATGCCTTGCGTCTGGTGAAAAAAGTACGCGTAGAAAAAGCAAAATAAAAGATGAAAAATCCCGCCACAGAAATCTCATAGGAGAGTATCTTGTGGCGGGATTCTTATTGTTTTAAATCAGATGCTGTGCTTCCAGTTCCTTGGCTACATTTTCCAGCTCCTGATACCATTCAGCACCAAATTTGCGAATCAACGGCTCTTTCAGAAATTTATAAACCGGCAGGTTTTCTTTCTTTCCTAACAAAACTGCGGCCTTACATACATCCCATCGGTGGTAGTTGACTGCCTTATACGGACCGTAATCTCCTATGCGTATCGGATACAGGTGGCAGGAAATCGGTTTGTAGAAGTTGCATTTCCCTTCCCGGTATGCTTTTCGATGGCACAATAACAATAGCCTTTCTCATCGTAGCAAGTAAATACGCAGTCCTTTCCGTTGACGATAGAAGTAACCAGATCCCCTTCTTCGTCTGTGTAGACCACGCCCTGGCGGTTGATTACCTCCTGAGCTTCCGGAGCCAGATCATCCCAGATTACGGGCAGTACTTCCTCCAGTTTCTCCACTTCTTCCAGTTCTACGGGTGCACCTGCATCCCCTTCAATACAGCATTCTCCTTTGCAGGCGTGCAAGTCACATAGAAATTTTTCCCGGAATACATCCAGGCTTACTATTACGTCGTCAATCTGTACCATAAGTTTCTGTTTGTCATGCAAAGTTACTACAAAAAAAGTGAAATGCGGAAAGATATAGTGATAGAATTGAGTTACAAGGGTTTTGGTTGAAGTGGCGATAATCCGTGAAGCCATTACAATCCCTGCCGAAGCCAAATCCTGACGCCGCTACGTTACTTGTTCGTAACCATGCCCGAAAATGCGACAAACGGGTACGAATAGCGAAACAAGGCTCTAAGGAATAGTGAGTTATCCATAACTCATGCGAAAAATCAGGTTACGGAAAAAGATTGCGCCGTTCCTCCCCGTTTTGCGTACCAACACCGGACTCTTCACCAACTAATTTTGAAACCCAAAAATTAAGGACAATGAAGAGTACATTTTCAGTAATCTACTACCTCAAGCGTCAGGTAGTGAAAAAGGACGGGACAGTTCCCGTCATGGGACGCATCACGGTGGACGGCAGCCAGACACAGTTCAGCTGCAAACTGACTGTCGATCCGAAACTGTGGGACACCAAAGGTGGACGTGTCACGGGCAGAAGCACGGCGGCACTCGAAACGAACCGTATGCTTGACAAGATGCGGGTACGCATCAACAGGCATTATCAGGAAATCATGGAGCGTGACAACTTCGTCACGGCGGAGAAGGTGAAGAACGCCTTTCTCGGACTGGAACACCGCTACCACACGCTGATGCAGGTGTTCCGCCAGCACAACGAGGACTACGAGAAGCAGGTGGAGGCAGGCATGAAAGCCAAAGGCACGCTGCTGAAGTACCGCACCGTTTACAAGCACATGCAAGAGTTCCTCGACATCCGCTACCATGTGAAGGACATCGCCCTAAAAGAGCTTACCCCCGGCTTTCATCTCCGACTTCGAGATGTTCCTGCGCACGGACAAGCACTGCTGCACCAATACCGTGTGGCTGTACGTCTGCCCGTTACGGACGATGGTATTCATCGCCATCAACAACGAGTGGCTGACGCGCGACCCGTTCCGCGAGTATGAAATCAAGAAGGAGGAAACAACACGCAGTTTCCTGACCAAAGATGAGATCCGCCTGCTGATGGAGGGGAAACTGAAAAACGCCAAACAGGAATTGTACCGCGACCTCTACCTGTTCTGCGCCTTCACGGGGCTGTCGTTCGCGGATATGCGCAACCTTACGGAAGAGAATATCCGCACCTACTTCGACGAACACGAGTGGATAAACATCAACCGCCAGAAAACGGGCGTGGTGTCCAACATCCGCCTGCTCGACATCGCCAACCGCATAATCGGCAAATACCGGGGACTGTGCGGGGACGGCAGGATATTTCCCGTTCCGCATTATAACACGTGCCTTGCCGGTATCCGTGCCGTCGCCAAGCGTTGCGGCATCACCAAGCATATCACGTGGCATCAGAGCCGCCACACGGCAGCCACGACGATATTCCTCTCCAACGGTGTTCCCATCGAAACGGTCAGCTCCATGCTCGGACACAAGAGCATAAAGACGACGCAGATTTACGCAAAGATAACCAAAGAGAAGCTCAATCAGGACATGGAGAACCTTGCCGCAAGATTGAACGGCGTCGAGGAATTTGCAGGTTGCACCATCTAAAAAGAAAAGCCATGAAACGTGACACAATCATCATCGAGGACAAGGCAGTCAGCGTAACCGGTAACGACGTGTGGATGACCGCCACCGAAATAGCCGGATTGTTCCATACGACCGTCCCGGCAGTGAACGCCGCCATCAGAGCCGTCCGCAAGTCGGACGTGCTGAACGACTACGAGGTGTGCCGCTACATGCAGCTTGAAAACGGGCTGCACGCGGACGTGTACGCCCTTGAAATCATCATCCCGGTCGCTTTCAGGGTGAATACCTACAACACCCACCTGTTCCGCACATGGCTGGTGGGAAAGGCACTCTCACAAGAGAAACGGCAGACATACGTGATGTTCATACAGAACGGAAAAGCCGGGTATTGCTGATTGCACATACCCCATAAGACAAGTAAACGGGTAGCACCACAAAAGGTGTCACCCGTTTACTTTTTCATGAAACCGCCTCACTCCAGCGGCTTGCGGTAGTTCGCTTCCAGTACCCCGCGCAGCCCCGTTTCCGGGTAAAGCACCTTCCCTCCCAAAAGTATGAAGGGCAACACGCGGTTGTTGCGGTATTCCTGCAAGGTGCGCCGGCTCACACGGAGCAGTTCCGACACCTCGCCGTCCGTCAGGTAACGTTCCCCGTCCAGCGGAGGACGGTAGCTTTCCAGAAATGCGGACAGCCATTTCGAGCCTTTGCGCATATCCTGCACCACAGAGGCTATCGGCTCGTCTTCCATCGTAAAAACATCGTTGTTCTCGTTCATCATAACTTCGGATTCAGTGGGTGAATAAATCAAATCATCTGCCGTGCGGATAGAGCGTGCCGACAAGCGGTATCAGCCGCTTCACCTCCTCTGGCTTGTAATAGAACCTGCGGTTTATCTGCGAGTAGCCGATAAGCCGCCTGTCACGCAGCGTCTGCAACGTGCGCGGGCTTATTCTCAACTGCCCGCAGACCTCCTCGCCCGTGAGCCATCTTTCCATGCGCCCCGTGTCGCTTTTGCGCCTCAGGGCGGCGACCTTCTCCGAGAGTGCGCCGAATGCCGCCACCATCATCTCGAAAGTCTTTTTCTCGATAGATACTATTTCCATATTCATGTCATTTAGAGTTTGCCGCAAAGGTAACGAAACGGCATACAAGACGTATCGTTTTCCGCTGAAAGGCTGCCTGTTGCGCCGTTTGACCGGGTTACGGAGCCATCTTCCGCAAAAATCTTACGTGAGTCACGTAGTGAGTTGTTAAAGCCCCTTTTGTTTATTGCCGAATTTTGTCGCAGAAACAAAAAGAAAGGACTGAACATGAAAGTGATAACAATGGAAAGTTCCGCCTACAAGGAGATGATGGCGCAGATTGCGAACATCGCAGGGTACATCCGCGAGGCAAGGGACGAGAAGAAACGGAAGCGGGAAACCGAAGACAAGCTGCTTGACACGGCACAGGCGGCGAAGATGCTCAACGTGAGCAAGCGCACCATGCAGCGTATGCGCACCGACCACCGTATCGAGTATGTGGTGGTACGCGGAAGCTGCCGCTACCGCCTTTCCGAGATACTGCGGCTATTGGAGGACAACACAGTAAGGAACGAGGAAGGGACAATAGACACCCTGTTCCACAACCACACGCTGCGCACGGGCGGCAAACCAAAAGGAAGGAGGACATAGGTCATGGAACTGCTCACACGAAACAACTTCGAGGGCTGGATGCAGAAGCTGATGGAACGGCTCGACCGTCAGGACGAACTGCTGCTGGCGATGAAGGCTGAGGGGAAACAGCCCACTATCACGGAAAGCATCCGCCTTTTCGACAATCAGGATTTGTGCATGTTGCTCCAGATAAGCAAACGCACCCTCCAACGCTACCGCAGCGTAGGCGCATTGCCCTACAAGACGCTGGGCAAGAAGACCTATTACAGCGAGGAGGACGTGCTGACATTCCTTTCCAACCATATCAAGGACTTCAAAAAGGAAGATATAGCCTTCTACAAGGCTCGTATCCATAATTTCTTTCATAAATAACCCATTAAAACATTTTTCAGATGGCAAAGAAAAAAGACGAAAAGGACGTGCTGGTAGTCCGTGACGAGAAGACAGGCGAGATCAGCGTGGTAGCCGGGCTGAACGCGGACGGCACACCCAAGCGCACCCCCGCAAAAGCGGAGAACGCGCAGAGTTTCCTGCAATTCGACCGACATGGCGACGTGCTGGACAACTTCTTCAAGAACTTCTTCCGGCAGTGCAAGGAACCCAGCCGCTTCGGTTTCTACCGCATTGCGGCAGACCAAGCTGAAAATCTCTTAGAGGTGATGAAGCAACTGCTGAAAGACCCCGAAGCGAACAAGGAGCTGCTCGCCCCTCACAAGGTGGACACCTCCGACTATGAGAAGAAGGTGCAGGAAGAGATGGCAGCACAACAGACAGAGAAACAAGAACCTCAAAAACAGGAGAACATGGAACAACGGAAAGAACAGCAACAGGACAAATCCGAACAGATGCAGGGCAAACGTGGCTACCAGCCCATCGACGAGAGTAAAATCAACTGGCAGGAGCTGGAGGACAGATGGGGCGTAAAGCGGGACAACCTTGAAAAGTCCGGCGACCTTACGAAGATGCTCAACTATGGCAAGTCCGACTTGGTAAAGGTCAAACCGACCTTCGGCGGCGAATCATTCGAGCTGGACGCCCGCCTCTCCTTCAAGAAGGACGGTGAGGGAAACATCAGCCTCGTGCCGCACTTCATCCGCAAGGAGCAGAAGCTGGATGAGTACAAGGAACACAAATTCTCCGACAATGACCGGAAGAACCTCCGCGAAACGGGCAATCTCGGTAGGGTCGTGGACATTGTGGACAGGGAAACGGGCGAGATCATCCCCTCCTACATCAGCATCGACCGCAAGACGAATGAAATCACGGACATTCCGGCAAGCAGGGTGCGCATCCCGGAGCGCATCGGCAAGACGGAAATCACCACGCAGGAGCGGGACATGCTCCGCGCCGGACTGCCCGTACGCGACAAGCTCATCGAGCGCAACGACGGCAGAAAGTTCGTCACCACCCTGCAAGTGAACGTGGAGCAGCGCGGCGTGGAGTTCGTGCCGGGAACCGGCAAGTCGCCCCGTACCGCACAGACACAGGAAACCAAAGGCGACACATCGAAAAGTCAGGCGCAGGGCGGGGAAAATGCCGCACAGACCAAGAAGGAGCAACGCCGCAACACGTGGACGAACGAGGACGGCAGCATCCGCCCCATCAGCAAATGGAGCGGCGTGAGCTTCACCGACCAGCAGAAAGCCGACTATGTGGCGGGTAAAGCCGTGAAGCTGGAGAACGTGACCGACAAGCAGGGCTTCCATGCCACGATGTATATCAAGTTCAACCCGGAGAAGGGACGCCCGTACCGCTACGACACGAACCCTGACAATGCACAGCAGGTTGCTCCGTCCAACGAGAGCCGCACGCAGGTGGCGGTGAACAACGATGGCAAGACCAACGAGGCTACAAAGAATCTGAGAGAGCCGTTGCAGAAAGGTCAGACCAACCGAAGGACGCCCGCCAGCAACAGCAGCAGGAGAAGCCGCAGAAGAAAACGGGCAAGGGCATGAAAATGTAATCCCGTGTCCGCCACTGAATCCAAAATAAAATCCAAAGTATCAACAAAAAAGAAGAAGACATGAAGACAATCATTGCAGAAAAGCCCTCCGTGGCACGTGAAATCGCCCGCATCGTGGGCGCGACAAAGAGAGAGGAAGGATATTTCGAGGGAGGCGGTTATGCCGTGACATGGGCATTCGGACACCTCGTTCAGCTTGCCATGCCCGACGGCTACGGCGTGCGCGGATTTGTCCGTGACAACCTCCCGATTATTCCCGACACATTCACGCTCGTCCCCCGTCAGGTCAGGACGGAGAAAGGTTACAAGCCCGACAGCGGCGTGGTGTCGCAGATAAAAGTCATCAAAAGACTGTTCGACACAAGCGAACATATCATCGTGGCGACCGATGCCGGACGCGAGGGAGAGCTTATCTTCCGCTACCTCTACCACTATACGGGTTGCACCACTCCTTTCGTGCGCCTGTGGATCAGCTCTCTCACCGACAAAGCTATCCGCGAGGGACTGCGGAAACTCGAAGACGGCAGCAAATACGACAACCTCTACCTCGCCGCCAAAGCGCGGAGCGAATCCGACTGGCTCGTGGGCATCAACGGCACACAGGCGTTATCCATCGCCGCCGGACACGGCACGTATTCCGTGGGGCGGGTGCAGACACCAACGTTGGCTATGGTATGTGAACGCTACTGGGAGAACCGCCGCTTTACGTCCGAAGCATTCTGGCAGCTCCATATCGCAACGGACGGTTGCGACGGCGAAGTCGTGAAATTCTCATCCTCCGAGAAATGGAAAGAGAAAGAACCGGCGATGGAACTATATAATAAGGTAAAGGCGGCAGGTTGCGCCACTGTCACGAAAGCCGAGCGCAAGGAGAAGACGGAGGAAACTCCCTTGCTCTACGACCTGACCACGCTCCAGAAAGAAGCCAACGCCAAGCACGGCTTCACGGCGGAACAGACGCTTGAAATCGCGCAGAAACTCTACGAAAAGAAGTTGATAACCTATCCGAGAACGGGAAGCCGCTACATCCCCGAAGACGTGTTTGCCGAAATTCCCAAACTGCTCGCTTTCATCGGCACACAGCCCGAATGGAAAGACAAGGTGCGGGCAAAAGCCGCCCCGACACGCCGCAGCGTGGACGACGGCAAGGTGACAGACCACCATGCCCTGCTCGTCACGGGTGAGAAACCGCTCTTCCTCTCCAAAGAGGACAATACCATCTATCAGATGATTGCCGGGCGCATGGTCGAGGCATTCTCTGAGAAATGCGTCAAGGATGTGACCACTGTCACGGCGGAATGTGCCGGAGTGGAGTTTACCGTAAAAGGCAGCGTCGTGAAGCAAACCGGATGGCGTGCCGTCTATGGCGAGGAAAAAGAGGAAATTACCATCCCCGGCTGGCAGGAAGGCGACACGCTGACACCGAAAGGCTCGTCCATTACCGAAGGAAAGACCAAACCCAAGCCGCTGCATACCGAAGCCACCCTGCTCTCGGCAATGGAAACGGCGGGCAAGGAAATTGAGGACGACGCACTGCGGCAGGCGATGAAGGACTGTGGCATCGGTACTCCCGCCACACGCGCCTCCATCATCGAAACGCTTTTCAAGCGCGGTTACATGGAACGCTGCAAGAAGTCGCTTGTTCCCACCGAAAAAGGACTTGCCCTCAATTCCGTCGTCAAGACGATGCGCATCGCCGATGTTGCCATGACGGGCGAATGGGAAAAGGAGCTGGCGCGTATCGAGCGCGGGGAACTGTCCGACGACACCTTCCGCAAGGAGATAGAGGCGTACACACGTGAGATAACCTCCGAACTGATCTCGTGCGACAAGCTCTTCGGCAGCCGTGACTCCGGCTGCGCGTGTCCCAAGTGTGGCACGGGCAGGATGCGGTTCTACGGCAAGGTGGTACGCTGCGACAACACGGAGTGCGGACTGCCCGTGTTCCGGCTGAAAGCGGGACGCACCCTGTCCGACGATGAAATCAAAGACCTGCTCACCGAAGGGCATACCAAGCTGCTCAAAGGGTTCAAGAGCAAACAGGGCAAGAGTTTCGATGCTGTTGTCGCCTTTGACGGGGAATATAACACGACTTTTGTGTTCCCGGAGGCTAAAAAGGACAAGAAATTTTCAGGACGGAAGAAATAGTATTAACTTTGCCACTTGTTCAGAGTAATGAATTGTTCTTCGATACCGGATTACACTCATACTTTGGATTTAGTGGTGGCACTCGGAGGGATACCGAGTGCCTTTTTCTTCCTTTTTCCAACCGATTATCCCGTTAATTATCAATCCGCTAAATCCAAAGTAATGAACAACAAGAAGAAAAACGAGGGTCAGACCGACTTTTCCTATTACGGTCTGTACCTGCTGGACTATCTCCGCACGAACAAGTTTGAACAGGCTGACGACACCGCTTTCATACGGGAACGGGCCGACCGTGCCGCCGAAACGTATGAGAGGGCACGGCTTGAAGGCTATCCCGCCGATGGTGCGCAGGAACTGGCGATGGACACGCTGCTGCGCGGGCTGCATTATTCCCGTTACGCCATCCTCCGCGAAGTCGTGGAAAACGAGTTTGCCGATGAAGTGCCGGAAGAGAAGCGTGAAGCCTTTGTCCTGAAACTGCTGCCGCTTGTCGGCAACGTGTTCTCCGTCTATGACCTCTCGGATGACAATTTCGCCCTGTCTTCCGATTACGACCTGCTCTACACGGAGCTGACGGGAGCAACCGTCCTTTACTTAGACGAATATGGCGTTTAACCGCAAACAGAAACTGCGGGACAACATCGAGGCGATACGGACGGCATTCATCCTTGACAGGGAAAATAGGACAGCGACAACCGAAGAGCGTGCCATACTTCAAAGGTACTGCGGTTTCGGCGGTCTGAAATGTATCCTCAACCCTGCAAAGGAACTGACGGATGCCGTCCGGTGGGCGAAATCCGACCTCGAACTGTTCGCCCCGACGGTGGAGCTGCACAGGCTTATCCGTGAGAACAGCAAGGACGAAACAGAGTACAAGCGGTTTGTGGATTCGCTGAAAGCGTCCGTGCTGACCGCTTTCTACACCCCCAAAGAGATAACCGACACCATCGCGGACGTGCTGGCAGATTACAGCGTCCGCCCCGCCCGTATGCTCGAACCGTCGGCAGGTGTCGGCGTGTTCGTGGATTCCATGCTGCGGCACAGCCCCAATGCGGATGTGATGGCTTTCGAGAAGGATCTGCTCACGGGTACAATCTTGAGGCATCTCTATCCCGACCAGAAAATGCGCACCTGCGGTTTTGAGAAAATCGAAAGACCGTTCAACAATTATTTCGACTTGGCGGTGTCCAACATTCCGTTCGGTGACATTGCCGTGTTCGACGCGGAGTTTCAGCGGAGCGACTCTTTCGGCAGACGCTCCGCCCAGAAAACCATCCACAACTATTTCTTTCTCAAAGGACTGGATGCCGTGCGTGACGGCGGTATCGTGGCGTTCATCACCTCGCAAGGGGTATTGAATAGCACCAAGACCTCCGTGCGTAACGAGCTGTTCAGTCAGGCCAATCTGGTATCCGCGATACGCCTGCCCAACAACCTGTTCACGGACAACGCGGGCACGGAGGTGGGCAGTGACCTGATTGTCCTGCAAAAGAACCTCAGCAAGAAGGAAATGTCGCAGGACGAGCGGCTGATGACCGTGATACAGACGGACACGAAAACCGCCCTGACCGACAACGCCTATTTCATCCACCACCCGGAACGCATCGTGCATACGATGGCGAAACTTGACACAGACCCCTACGGGAAGCCCGCTATGGTTTATCTGCACGAGGGCAAGGCAGCAGGCATCGCCGGGGATTTGCGCCGTATGCTCGACGAGGATTTCCATTACAGGCTTGCCATGCGCTTGTATTCGGGTTCAATCCGGCAGGCAGGAACGGAAGAAAAAGTTGCCGTTCAAAATAAAGTAGAGCGTCCTGCCATAAAATTGGAAACAGTATCCTCGGCGCAGACGGTGGAAACTCCGACAGAAAAGCCGCAACCCGCAGATGAAAAGCCGGAGATAGAACCGCGCCCGCAATATTCCGCAGGCGTGCAGCTCACCCTGCTTGACCTCTGGGGGATGACGGAAGAGGTCAGCCAACCGAAAACCTCCAAAAAGAAAAAGACGGTGAAAAAGGCAGTTACGGCAAAGTCCACTCCGCCCAAACCGAAAGTCACGGTTACACCGACAGCTCCAACTGCAAAACCCGCAATGGAGAATAAGGAGGTGAAAGCGGAGAACACCGCCAAGCCTGCCGACCCGGACGACATCTATGCCACACTGGACTGGGATACCAATCCTCCCATCAACGGTTTCTATGAAATGATGATGGGTTTGACGCCGGAGCGTAGGAAAGAACTTCGGGAACTGGCAAGGCAGCATAACGAGAAACAAGTGGCGGAAAAGACGGAAGTGAAAGCCGTGCCGGAAACTTCCCGTGAGCAGCCACGACAGGAGGAAACACAGCCGGAGGCAGTCGCCGCACCTGCCGTTACAGATACCCCATCGGAAGCGGTGGGGACTTTCCTTTTCCCCGACATCGAAGCGGAAAAGCCGAAGGAGGAAGTCGTGGACCTTTCTCCGCGTGCCTACCACCGCACGCCGGAGATGCACCTGCGCGAAGGGTCGCTGGTGGCTGACCGGGGGCGTCATAACATCGGCTACCTGAAAGACATCACGCCATACGGGGCGACATTCCAGCCGCTCGACCTGAAAGGATACCAGAAGGAAAAGGCGTTGTTGTATGTGTCGCTGCGTGACGCCTACGAGCGTCTGTACCGTTATGAATCGCTCCGGCGCGAGGCAAATGTTCCGTGGCGAGAGCATCTGAATACCTGTTACGATGAGTTTGTCATGCGCTACGGCAACCTCAACGCCAAGCAGAACGTGAAGTTAGTGATGATGGATGCGGGCGGGCGCGACATCCTTTCGCTGGAACGGATGGAAAACGGAAAGTTCGTCAAGGCGGACATCTTCGAGCATCCTGTTTCCTTCGCGGTGGAGAGCCATGCCAACGTAGGCTCTCCCGAAGAAGCCCTGTCTGCGTCGCTCAACAAATATGGTACGGTCAATCTCGACTATATGCGGGAGATAACCGACAGCACGGCGGAGGATTTGCTCACTGCCCTGCAAGGGCGCATCTACTACAATCCGCTCGTGACCGGTTACGAAATCAAAGACCGTTTCATCGCCGGAAATGTCATAGAGAAAGCGGAACGCATAGAGGCATGGATGGGTGACAATCCCGAAAATGAGCGTATGCCGGAGGTGAAGCAGGCGTTGGAGGCTCTGAAAGATGCCGAGCCGCAGCGCATCGCCTTCGAGGATCTGGACTTCAATTTCGGGGAACGCTGGATTCCGACGGGTGTCTATGCCGCCTACATGAGCCGGCTGTTCGACACGGAGGTGAAAATCGCCTATTCCGCAAGCATGGACGAGTTTTCGGTGGTGTGCGGCTACCGCACCATGAAAATCACGGACGAGTTTCTGGTGAAGGGGTATTACCGGAACTATGACGGTATGCACCTCCTAAAACACGCCCTGCACAACACCTGCCCTGACATGATGAAGTCCATCGGCAAGGACGAGCATGGCAACGACATCAAGATGCGCGACAGCGAGGGAATACAACTCGCCAACGCCAAGATTGACGAGATACGAAACGGCTTCTCCGAATGGCTCGAAGAGCAGTCGCCGCAGTTCAAGGAGCGGCTTGTGACGATGTATAACCGCAAGTTCAACTGTTTCGTGCGCCCGCGCTACGACGGCTCCCATCAGACCTTTCCCGACCTCAACCTGAAAGGGCTGGCAAGCCGGGGTATCAAGAGCGTCTATCCCTCACAGATGGATTGCGTCTGGATGTTGAAACAGAACGGCGGCGGAATTTGCGACCACGAGGTGGGAACCGGTAAGACGCTGATAATGTGCATCGCCGCGCATGAGATGAAGCGTCTGAATTTGGCACACAAGCCGATGATTATCGGGCTGAAAGCCAACGTTGCGGAGATTGCAGCCACCTATCAGGCGGCATATCCCAACGCACGTATTCTGTACGCTTCGGAGAAGGACTTTTCGACCGCCAACCGTGTGCGCTTCTTCAATAATATAAAGAACAACGACTACGATTGCGTCATCATGTCGCACGACCAGTTCGGCAAGATACCGCAGTCGCCGGAATTGCAGCAGCGCATCCTGCAAGCAGAGCTTGACACGGTGGAGGAAAACCTCGAAGTGCTACGGCAGCAGGGAAAGAACGTGTCGCGGGCGATGCTGAAAGGATTGGAGAAGCGCAAGCACAACCTTGAAGCGAAGCTGGAGAAGGTGGAACACGCCATAAAGTCACGCACGGACGACGTGGTGGATTTCAAGCAGATGGGCATCGACCACATCTTCATAGATGAGAGCCACCAGTTCAAGAATCTGACTTTCAACACGCGCCACGACCGTGTGGCGGGATTGGGAAACAGCGAGGGAAGCCAGAAGGCACTTAACATGCTCTTTGCCATACGCACCATACAGGAGCGCACAGGAAAAGACTTGGGTGCGACCTTCCTCTCCGGCACGACTATCAGCAACTCACTGACTGAATTGTACCTGCTGTTCAAGTACCTGCGCCCGAAGGAGCTGGAACGGCAGGACATAAGGTGTTTCGACGCTTGGGCGGCGATATTTGCCAAGAAGACGACGGATTTTGAATTTAACGTGACGAACAATGTGGTCCAGAAGGAGCGTTTCCGCTACTTCATCAAAGTGCCGGAGCTTGCCGCCTTCTATAATGAAATCACGGACTACCGCACGGCGGAGGATGTGGGCGTTGACCGTCCTGCCAAGAACGAGATACTGCACCATATACCGCCCACGCCGGAACAGGAGGACTTCATACAGAAACTGATGCAGTTCGCCAAGACGGGCGATGCCACCTTGTTGGGCAGGCTGCCGCTTTCGGAAACGGAAGAAAAGGCGAAGATGCTCATCGCCACGGACTATGCCCGGAAAATGGCACTCGACATGCGCATGATAGACCCGAATTACGAAGATCATCCCGACAACAAAGCGAGTCACTGTGCCAAGATGATCGCGGAGTATTATCAAAAATACGACGCCCAGAAAGGCACGCAGTTCGTTTTCTCTGATTTGGGGACATACCAGCCGGGCGACGGGTGGAACGTCTATTCGGAAATCAAGCGCAAACTGACGGAGGACTACGGTATACCGCCAAGCGAGGTGCGCTTCATTCAGGAGTGCAAGACCGACAAGGCGCGGAAGGCGGTGATAGACGCCATGAACGCCGGGACGGTGCGTGTGCTGTTCGGCTCTACCTCTATGCTCGGAACGGGTGTGAACGCCCAGAAACGGTGTGTGGCTATCCATCATCTCGATACGCCGTGGCGACCGTCCGACTTGCAACAGCGTGACGGACGCGGAGTTAGGGCAGGTAATGAGATTGCCAAACATTTCGCCGGGAACAACGTGGATGTAATCATCTACGCGGTGGAGAAGTCACTGGACAGCTACAAGTTCAACCTCCTGCACTGCAAGCAGACTTTCATAAGCCAGCTCAAAAGCGGTGCGATGGGTGCGCGTACCATCGACGAGGGGGCAATGGACGAAAAATCGGGCATGAATTTCTCGGAATACATGGCGTTGCTCTCCGGCAATACCGACCTGTTGGACAAGGCGAAACTGGAAAAGCGGATCGCATCGCTCGAAGGGGAACGCAAGTCGTTCAACAAGGGCAAGCGTGATTCGGAGTTCAAGCTGGAGTCAAAGACCGGCGAGTTGCGCAACAACACGGCTTTCATAGATGCCATGACGGAGGACTGGAACCGCTTCCTGTCGGTGGTGCAGACCGACAAGGAGGGCAACCGCCTTAATATAATAAAGGTGGACGGAGTGGATTCCGCCGATGAGAAGGTCATCGGAAAGCGTTTGCAGGAGATAGCCAAGAATGCCACGACCGGAGGGTTGTACACGCAGGTCGGTGAACTTTACGGTTTTCCGATAAAGGTGGTGAGCGAAAGGATACTCAAAGAGGGATTGGAGTTCACCGACAACCGCTTCGTGGTCGAGGGGAACTACAAGTACACCTACAACAACGGGCATCTGGCGATGGCTGACCCGTTGGCCGCCGCCCGCAACTTCCTCAACGCGATGGAGAGGATACCCTCCATCATCGACCAGTACAAGGCGAAGAACGAGGTGCTGGAGATGGAGATACCGCAGTTACAGGAGATAGCGGGTAAGGTGTGGAAGAAGGAGGACGAGCTGAAGCAGTTGAAGTCCGAACTTGCCGCCCTTGACCGAAAAATTCAGCTGGAGCTTGCGCCACCCACGCCCGAAGTCGCAGAAAAGGAGAATGAAGGGCAACAGCTCAAGCCGGAAGCGGAAGATGTGAGGAACAGGCAGGCGCAATATCCCGAAAATGCACCGCCGCAGATACGCAGTCCGGCGGATAGTATCGTTGCCAACCATGTCATAATCGGGCGTCCGGGACTGTATGCCAAGGAGGAAACCCGGTCCAAAGGATTGAAAATATAACCTAAGGAATTTTATCTGAAGTATTAATAAGGGCTATCCCAAAAGGTCTAAAAGTAAATTTTATCCTTTCTGCAAGTATCTATAGGATGGCAACTGCATTTTTTTTCTTTTTGGGCAGCCCTTATTAAAATTTATTCTTATTTTAGGTTATATACATTCATGTCCATTTATGTAAAAAATTCCTGCTGACCTTGTTTATGTCTTGTCAGTCACCATTTGCAAAACCATATTTGACCCTCAAAGAGGCTGAATTTGATAAGTAACTTGCTACATACTCATAATAAGGAGCTAAATAGAACACGAATGGGAAATACACAAATGCTAAACTAAAGAAGATATTGGCCAAAATAAACGCTATACCGAGAGAGAAACTTGATTTTTCAACTTCCTAAAACGGTGTTGTTCAAACATTTCTACTTATTTGTACTTGCCAGTTGAACCTACGCTTCCCTAATAAAATGTCTATGGTAAAAAGTTAAAAAATCCTCCCACTTTTGTTAGATATATTTTTTTGTGTAATTTTGTAATCGTTATGCGGCAGTAATAATATACATATTAATACGAGTTAGTAATCCTGTAGTTCTCATATGCTACGAGGAGGTATTAAAAGGTGCGTTTCGACAATGCATCTACTGTAGTATATTATTGCTTAATCCAAATGAATATTATAAATTTAGGAATTCTTGCTCACATTGATGCAGGAAAAACTTCCGTAACCGAGAATCTGCTGTTTGCCAGTGGAGCAACGGAAAAGTGCGGCCGTGTGGATAATGGTGACACCATAACGGACTCTATGGATATAGAGAAACGTAGAGGAATTACTGTCCGGGCTTCTACGACATCTATTATCTGGAATGGAGTGAAATGCAATATCATTGACACTCCGGGACACATGGATTTATTGCGGAAGTGGAGCGGACATTCAAAATGCTTGATGGAGCAGTCCTCATCTTATCCGCAAAGGAAGGCATACAAGCGCAGACAAAGTTGCTGTTCAGTACTTTACAAAAGCTGCAAATCCCGACAATTATATTTATCAATAAGATTGACCGTGCCGGTGTGAATTTGGAGCGTTTGTATATGGATATAAAAACAAATCTGTCGCAAGATGTCCTGTTTATGCAAACTGTTGTCGATGGATCGGTTTATCCGGTTTGCTCCCAAACATATATAAAGGAAGAATACAAAGAATTTGTATGCAACCATGACGACGATATATTAGAACGATATTTGGCGGATAGCGAAATTTCACCGGCTGATTATTGGAATACGATAATCGCTCTTGTGGCAAAAGCCAAAGTCTATCCGGTGCTACATGGATCAGCAATGTTCAATATCGGTATCAATGAGTTGTTGGACGCCATTTCTTCTTTTATACTTCCTCCGGCATCAGTCTCAAACAGACTTTCAGCTTATCTCTATAAGATAGAGCATGACCCCAAAGGGCATAAAAGAAGTTTTCTTAAAATAATTGACGGAAGTCTGAGACTTCGAGACGTTGTAAGAATCAACGATTCGGAAAAATTCATCAAGATTAAAAATCTAAAGACTATTTATCAGGGCAGAGAGATAAATGTTGATGAAGTGGGTGCCAATGATATCGCGATTGTAGAAGATATAGAAGATTTTCGAATCGGAGATTATTTAGGTGCTAAACCTTGTTTGATTCAAGGATTATCTCATCAGCATCCCGCTCTCAAATCCTCCGTCCGGCCAAATAAGCCCGAAGAGAGAAGCAAGGTGATATCCGCTCTGAATACATTGTGGATTGAAGACCCGTCTTTGTCCTTTTCCATAAACTCATATAGTGATGAATTGGAAATCTCGTTATATGGTTTGACCCAAAAGGAAATCATACAGACATTGCTGGAAGAACGATTTTCCGTAAAGGTCCATTTTGATGAGATCAAGACTATCTACAAAGAACGACCTATAAAAAAGGTCAATAAGATTATTCAGATCGAAGTACCACCCAACCCTTACTGGGCCACAATAGGGCTGACTCTTGAACCCTTACCGTTAGGGGCAGGGTTGCAAATCGAAAGTGACATCTCCTATGGTTATCTGAACCATTCTTTTCAAAATGCCGTTTTTGAAGGGATTCGTATGTCTTGCCAATCTGGTTTACATGGATGGGAAGTGACAGATCTGAAAGTAACTTTTACTCAAGCCGAGTATTATAGCCCGGTAAGTACACCTGCTGATTTCAGACAGCTGACCCCTTATGTCTTCAGGCTGGCTTTGCAACAGTCAGGTGTGGACATTCTCGAACCGATGCTCTGTTTTGAGTTGCAGATACCCCAAGTAGCGAGTTCCAAAGCTATTACAGATTTGCAAAAACTGATGTCTGAGATTGAAGACATCAGTTGTAATAATGAGTGGTGTCATATTAAAGGGAAAGTTCCATTAAATACAAGTAAAGACTATGCCTCAGAAGTAAGTTCGTACACTAAGGGCTTAGGCATTTTTATGGTTAAGCCATGTGGGTATCAAATAACAAAAGACGGTTATTCTGATAATATCCGCATGAACGAAAAAAGATAAACTTTTATTCATGTTCCAAAAATCAATGTCATTAAAATAATGGAGCGGTCAGGAAATTTCTATAAGGCAATACGGTTGGGATATATACTTATCTCCATTCTTATCGGATGTATGGCATATAATAGCTCTATGAATGGCAGGAGATAGAAGCATTAGAACTTGGCAATAAAAAAATAGACGAGCTCCGAAAAGAAATAAACAATATCAATATTCAAATGATAAAATTTTCTCTATTGGGTGAAACAATACTGGAATGGAACGATAAAGATATCGAGCATTACCATGCACGGCGTATGGCAATGGACAGTATGCTCTGCCGTTTCAAGGCCACCTATCCAGCAGAGCGCATCGATAGTGTGCGCAGTCTTTTAGAGGATAAGGAACGACAGATGTTCCAGATAGTCCGGTTAATGGATGAACAACAATCTATTAACAAGAAGATAGCCAATCAAATTCCGGTTATTGTACAGAAAAGTGTGCAGGAACAGTCCAAAAAGCCAAAACGAAAAGGTTTCTTAGGCATATTCGGCAAAAAAAAGGAAGTAACTCCAGCAGTATCAACCACTATCCTTCATTCGGTCAATAGAAACGTAATCAGCGAACAGAAAGTGCAGGATCGCCAATTGTCGGAACAAGCCGACAGCCTTGCAGCTCGTAATGCAGAACTTAACAGACAACTGCAAGAATTGATTTGCCAAATAGAAGAAAAGGTACAAACCGAACTGCAAAGCCGGGAAAACGAAATAGTTGCCATGCGTGAAAAGTCATTTATGCAAGTAGGTCGGTTTAATGGGATTCGTTCTTCTATTGTTGTTAATTTCCTACATCATCATACATCGTGATGCAAAAAGCATTAAACAATACAAGCACAAGACAACTGATTTGATAAGGCAACTGGAACAATCCGTACAACGGAACGAGGCACTGATAACGTCAAGGAAGAAGGCGGTACATACTATCACCCATGAACTGCGCACACCGCTGACAGCAATAACAGGCTATGCCGGACTGATACGGAAAGAACAGTGTGAGGATAAGTCCGGGCAGTATATCCAAAACATACTGCAATCCTCCGACCGTATGCGGGATATGCTTAACACTTTGCTTGACTTCTTCCGCCTGGACAACGGCAAGGAACAGCCCCGTCTGTCACCCTGCCGGATTTCAGCAATCACGCACACACTGAAACGGAGTTCATGCCTGTTGCCGTGAACAAAGGGCTGTCCTTGTCCGTGAAGACTGGACACGATGCCATTGTATTGACCGACAAAGAGCGAATAATACAAATCGGGAATAACCTGCTGTCAAACGCTGTCAAGTTCACAGAAGAAGGCGGTGTTTCTTTGATTACTGAATATGATAATGGAGTTCTGACACTGGTCGTTGAAGATACAGGTACAGGCATGACAGAAGAGGAACAGAAACAAGCGTTCGGTGCGTTTGAACGTCTATCAAATGCCGCCGCAAAGGAGGGTTTCGGGCTTGGGCTTGCCATAATGCGTAATATTGTGTCGATGCTTGGCGGAACAATCCGTTTAGACAGCAAGAAAGGGAAAGGCAGTCGTTTCACAGTTGAAATTTCTATGCAGGAAGCTGAAGAACAGCTTGGATATACAAGCAATACACCTGTTTATCATAACAATAAATTCCATGATGTTGTCGCCATTGACAATGATGAGGTATTACTTCTGATGCTGAAAGAGATGTATTCCCAAGAAGGAATACACTGCGACACTTGCACCGATGCTGCGGCACTGATGGAAATGATACGCCAGAAAGAATACAGCCTGTTGCTGACAGACTTGAATATGCCCGATATAAACGGTTTCGAATTGCTGGAACTGTTGCGTTCGTCCAACGTGGGCAATTCACCAACAATCCCGGTGGTTGTGGCAACCGCTTCGGGCAGTTGTAACAAAGGGGAACTATTGGCAAAAGGCTTTGCCGGATGCCTGTTCAAACCGTTCTCCATATCGGAACTGATGGAGGTTTCCGACAGGTGTGCCATAAAAGCGACACCGGACGGGAAACCGGACTTTTCCGCCTTATTGTCCTATGGCAATGAAGCCGTCATGCTGGAAAAGTTGATAACTGAAACAGAAAAGGAAATGCAGGCGGTACGGGATGCAGCAAAAGAAAAAGACCTGCAAAAGCTGGATTCCCTGATCCACCACCTGCGCAGTTCGTGGGAGGTGCTCCGTGCCGACCAACCGCTGAATGTACTTTACGGATTGCTTCGTGGCGATGCTCTCCCGGATGGTGAAGCGTTAAGCCATGCCGTGACTGCCGTGCTGGATAAGGGAGTGGAAATAATACGGTTGGCAGAAGAGGAAAGGAGAAAATACGAAGATGAATAAGACAAAAATAATTGTGGTGGAAGACAACATCGTGTATTGCGAATATGTCTGCAATATGCTGTCACGGGAGGGCTACCGCAATATGAAGGCTTACCACCTCTCAACCGCGAAGAAACATCTGCAACAGGCAACAGATAATGATATCGTGGTTGCCGACCTGCGTCTGCCTGACGGCAGTGGCATAGACCTTTTGTGCTGGATGCGAAAGGAGGGAAAGATGCAGCCCTTCATCATTATGACCGACTACGCCGAAGTTAATACCGCCGTGGAAAGCATGAAACTCGGCTCGATAGACTATATTCCCAAACAGCTTGTGGAGGATAAACTTGTCCCCCTGATCCGTTCCATACTGAAAGAACGTCAGGCAGGACAACGCCGTATGCCTATATTCGCCCGTGAAGGTTCCGCCTTTCAGAAAATCATGCACCGCATAAGGCTGGTAGCCGCCACCGATATGAGCGTGATGATATTTGGTGAGAACGGCACGGGCAAGGAGCATATTGCCCACCTGTTGCATGACAAGAGCAAACGTGCAGGCAAGCCATTTGTGGCGGTGGACTGCGGTTCACTCTCCAAAGAGCTTGCACCGTCGGCTTTCTTCGGACACGTCAAAGGTGCATTTACAGGTGCGGACAATGCCAAGAAAGGATATTTCCATGAGGCGGAAGGCGGCACGTTGTTTCTGGACGAGGTAGGAAACCTCGCGTTGGAAACCCAACAGATGTTGCTCCGTGCCATACAGGAGAGGCGGTATCGCCCGGTCGGAGACAAGGCAGACCGGAATTTCAATGTCCGCATCATCGCTGCTACCAATGAAGATTTGGAGGTATCGGTGAATGAAAAGCGTTTTCGGCAGGATCTTCTGTACCGCCTGCACGACTTCGGGATAACCGTTCCTCCGTTGCGTGACTGTCAAGAAGACATTATGCCGCTGGCAGAGTTCTTCCGTGATATGGCAAACAGAGAGCTGGAGTGTAGCGTGAGCGGGTTCAGTTCCGAAGCACGTAAAGCGTTGCTGACACACGCATGGCCGGGCAACGTGCGGGAACTTCGGCAGAAAGTTATGGGTGCTGTATTGCAGGCGCAGGAAGGTGTTGTCATGAAAGAGCATCTGGAACTTGCCGTGACGAAACCGACCTCTACTGTCAGCTTCGCCTTGCGCAATGACGCGGAGGATAAGGAGCGGATATTGCGTGCGTTGAAACAGGCAAACGGCAACCGGAGTGTCGCCGCAGAACTGCTCGGCATAGGCAGGACAACACTATACAGCAAACTTGAAGAGTATGGACTTAAATATAAATTCAAGCAATCATAGCCCGTAATTCACTGAATTTGGCTATCTTTGCATAACATTTGAGAAAAACGGCGATTGGCAGGAGCTTTTCGCCGCCAACATATAGGATAAGACCGCAAGGCGTTTCAAGCGAAAATCTGGTAAATTGGAACTACGGAGACGATTGCGTGATGCTTATGCTATGCTTACGCATAGCGTGCATTCACGTACTCTCCGTAAAGGCTTTACCAGAGCCATCGCTTGAAGGTAGTGTGAATTGCACGCTACTTTTTTACCCTTGCCTAACGAAAGGAAACGATTATGGGTAAAGTTCAGATTCTCGCCGTACTGACGATGGACGGATGTCTTTCTTCAGAGTTATATGATAAAGCACATCAGGATTTGTGCCTTGACCGTTGCGGTCTTGATGAAATCAGGAAGAAAGCCTTTTACCGTGTGACACCGGACTATTCCATTTCAATGCTGCACGAATGGAGAAAAGACTGCACAAACATCCGTTACCTCGCGGAAGCCACACCGGACACGGCAGACTATATAAACGGACTGCTGCGGATGCACGCTGTGGATGAAATCATACTATACACCGTTCCTTTCATATCCGGAAGCGGACGACATTTTTTTTAAGTCGGCTCTGCCAGAGCAACACTGGACGCTTTCCTCTTTGAAAAGCTATCCCAACGGTGTATGTCGCATTATCTATATCCTTGATAAAAAAGCAAGATAGCCAAAATGTGCGGCAAGCATACATTTCTATTTTCAGGAATAGAATAAATGTTCCGATTACAAACAATTTAAGTCGGAGATAATTTGTCCTTGTGAAAAAATACTGAATTTTATACCTCTGAAATCCAGCACTTTGTAAAATTGAGTGTTGGATTTTTTATTTTCTGCCGCGTTTTTTGCCAATTATATTCATGTGCGCACGCAGAAAACAAAGTGTAATTTTCAAAATTGACAGAACCATGAATTATTTCTTGCTGGCGGAAACCGACTTTTTCCGCCTGATAAACGAAGCCGGCGACTGCAATATGGAAACGGCATACACGGCTTTCGCCACCCAAGTGATCGAACTGTGCAACGGCGGCATGGACATGAACCTTACCGTCATCGCGCTTGCCTACATCGAAATCGAGTTGCAGCACCATCCCGTACGTAATCTGTCAGAAGAAAAAAGAGAGATTGCCGCCTACGTCAGCAAGGCTCTGTCTTTCGTAAGAAAGATGCAGAAATTCCTTGCCACGCCCCAAGTGCCACCACTAATATCCGCCAACAACGCAACAGAAACCACCGCCAGCCTTCTTCAATGGACGGGCAATGCCATCGACCTCGTGGAACTTATCTACGGCATAGACGTGATGGGCTGCATCAACAACGGCAATATGCCGCTCAAACAGCTCGCCCCACTTCTCTATAAGATATTCGGGGTTGATTCTAAAGACTGCTACCGCTTCTACACTGATATCAAACGCCGGAAGAACGAAAGCCGCACCTATTTCATTGACAGGATGCAGGAAAAACTGAACGAGAGAATGTTGCGTGATGAGGAGTTGGAGCGGATGAGAAAATAAAAAAATATCCATTACATATGAGAAGACAGGAATACTCGTATCCTGTCTTTTTATTTTCATTTAATT
>ENA-OQBP01000004-OQBP01000004.1-human-gut-metagenome-genome-assembly--contig:-NODE-4-length-25396-cov-1.028296_pt1 | contig 25396 bp, 24 predicted proteins | sample MGYA00242751_ERZ504561 | MGnify/ENA primary metagenome ERZ504561 (study PRJEB26092, sample SAMD00036245) | human gut metagenome | host: Homo sapiens | study: EMG produced TPA metagenomics assembly of the...
AAATTATGCGCGAGATAAATAATGATGTTGGAAAGAGAATTAAGCAATGATGGCTTGATATATATCTACCGGGAAAGGTGACGGTAAATGGTATGCCTATGAACAGTCTGCTTTTTATTTGAGCCGGATGATGCTTGAGCTTTCTTTAGACCGTTATGTGATGGAAAATGCTTTGTGGCTGGCAAGGGCGGAAATTGATGTAAACCGGATTCCTTGGGATAAAGTTATCAGTCAATAGCCAATCCGAATATGTATTGCACTATACCCCTTATGATGGGTTCCATGAGTGGCTGGTTGAAATAAAATAGCGATAGTTTAAAAAGTGTCCAGTCCGAAATTCATGAAGAAACGGTTTCGGACTGGGCACTTTTATTCATCGGATGAAAAGAAATCGGGTTTACAATTTCATTCAATGTCAGTTGGGCAGCCTTTGCTATGATGTTCGAAGATATGCTGAAAAGATGCGACAGTAAAAGAGATAGAAGATTATTTTTAAAATAAATCGCTCTAATTCATTGTGATATAAAAGATAATGTCTATCTTTGCACCCGCTAAATGAAAATTTTATATATCAAAAAATCTAAGAATTATGTATTTAGATGCAGCTAAAAAACAAGAAATCTTTGAAAAGTACGGAAAGTCTAACACTGATACTGGCTCACCTGAAGCGCAGATAGCATTGTTTCATACCGTATTTCTCACCTGACTGAGCACATGAAGCTCAACAGAAAAGATTATAGCACTGAAAGAGCTTTGACAACTTTGGTAGGTAAGCGTCGTTCTTTGCTGAACTACCTGAAGAGCCGTGATATCGAAAGATACCGTGCTATTGTTAAAGAACTTGGTCTTCGTAAGTAATCCGTTACTTGCTGCAGGCAAAAAAAATAAGCCGCTTTTCCTTCAAGGGAGAGCGGCTTATTTTTTGTACCCTCGTCGGGAATCGAACCCGAATCTAAAGTTTAGGAAACTTCTATTCTATCCGTTGAACTACAAGGGCAATCTTCCGCAAAAGTAAGTCTTTTTATTGAATATCCATGATTTTGGTATGAAAAAAGCGGTTTCCTGCTGATTTTTACACCTTTTTTTAGCTGCTATGGAAAACCTCGAAGCGTTTGGAAGAAAACGCCAAAGCGTTTTGTTTGAAACGCAAGTTCATTTTACTTCAAACGCACTTGCGTTTCATATCGAATGCACTTGCGTTTTTTTAAAACGTACTTGCGTTCTGCTGGTGCGAAAATAAACCTCGTATTTCTGGCTCGTTTTGTTTGAAAAATTGATATTTTTGGAAGAACGAATTCTAAAAATTACGATATCTATGGGAAAAATAAGTCAGTTTGTAAAGGCGGGGGCTTTGCTTTTGACAATGGCAGGATGTTCTTCGCCGAATTCCGGGGGAAAGGATGCGGAGATGGACCGCTTTATCAGTGACCTGATGGGGCGCATGACCTTGCAGGAAAAGTTGGGACAGCTAAATCTGCCGGCAGGAAATGATTTGGTGTCGGGAGCAGTGAAGAACAGCAAGATGGCAGAAGCTATCCGGGCTGGAGAGGTCGGCGGCTTTTTCAATGTGAAGGGAGTGAACAAGATTTACCAGATGCAGCGTATGGCGGTGGAGGAAACTCGTCTGGGAATTCCTCTGATAGTGGGTGCCGATGTAATTCACGGGTACGAAACCATCTTCCCGATTCCGTTGGCCCTGTCTTGTAGTTGGGATACGGCGGCGGTAACGCGTATGGCACGCATTTCTGCCACGGAAGCCAGTGCCGATGGAATCAGCTGGACCTTCAGTCCGATGGTAGACATTTGTCGGGATGCCCGCTGGGGACGTATTGCAGAAGGAAGTGGAGAAGACCCGTACCTTGGTGCGCTGATGGCCGGAGCGTATGTGCGCGGTTATCAGGGTGACGGCATGAAGCAGAACAATGAAATCATGGCTTGTGTGAAGCACTTTGCGCTGTATGGAGCTTCGGAGTCGGGACGTGACTATAATTCGGTGGATATGAGTCGAAACCTGATGTATAATGTGTACCTGGCTCCTTATAAGGGTGCGGTGGAAGCCGGAGTGGGCTCGGTGATGAGTTCGTTCAATACCATCAACGGGGTGCCTGCTACAGCCGACAAATGGCTGCTGACGGATTTGCTCCGCAATGAGTGGGGGTTCACGGGTTTTGTGGTGACCGACTACAATTCAATTGGTGAGATGAAGACTCATGGGGTGGCCGACTTGAAGGAGGCTTCTGCACGGGCGTTGAATGCAGGAACGGACATGGATATGGTGGCACATGGTTTCTTGCATACGCTGGAAGCTTCACTGAAGGAGAAGGCCGTGACGCAGGAACGGATTGACGAGGCTTGCCGTCGGGTACTGGAGGCTAAGTATAAGTTAGGGTTGTTTGAGAATCCTTATAAATATTGTGATACGCTTCGAGGTCGCAAGGAACTGTTTACGGAGGCGAATCGTAAAGCGGCACGTGAGATTGCGGCCGAAACGTTTGTGCTGTTGAAGAACGAGGGTAAGTTGTTGCCTTTGCAGAAAAAGGGACGCATTGCATTGATTGGGCCGATGGCCGATGCGCAGAACAATATGTGCGGTACGTGGAACATGGATTGCCAGACAGACCGTCATGTGACGATGTACGAAGCTTTCCGTCGTGCGGTAGGTGATAAGGCTACGGTTTCTTATGCCAAAGGAAGCAACGTGTATTATAGTGAGCATATAGAGAAAGGGGCGGTCGAACCTCGTCCGCTGACACGTGGCGATGACCGTCAGTTGCGGGCTGAGGCTTTGCGCGTGGCGGCTTCGGCCGATGTGATTGTGGCTGCATTAGGTGAGAGTGCCGAGATGAGCGGAGAGTCTTCTTCTCGTACGGATATTCAGATTCCGGATGCGCAGAAAGATTTGTTGAAGGCACTGGTAGCTACCGGAAAGCCGGTGGTACTGGCTTTGTTTACCGGTCGTCCGCTGGATTTGTGCTGGGAGTCTGAGCATGTACCTGCTATCCTGAACGTGTGGTTTGCCGGCAGTGAAGCGGGTGATGCCATTGCCGATGTGATGTTTGGTGACGTGTCTCCTTCGGGTAAGCTGACTACGAGTTTCCCGCGTGCGGTGGGACAATTGCCGCTTTATTATAATCACCTGAACACAGGTCGTCCGGATACGGATGATACCACGTTCAACCGTTATGGCAGCAATTACATCGACCAGAGCAATGAACCGCTTTATCCTTTTGGCTATGGTTTGAGTTATACCACTTTCCGTTACGGTAATTTGCAGTTGAGTGCCGAGCGTATGGCCAAGGGTGGGCAGTTGAAGGTAACCGTGCCTGTAACTAATTCCGGCGAGTGTGACGGAGTAGAGATTGTGCAGCTGTACCTTCACGATGTGTATGCAGAAATCTCCCGTCCGGTGAAAGAGCTGAAAGCTTTCCGTCGTGTGGCCCTTAAAAAGGGAGAGACGCAGAATGTGGAGTTTGTGCTCGACGAGGATGATTTGAAGTATTATAACTCTCGTCTGGAATATGGATATGAACCGGGAGAGTTTGAAGTGATGGTAGGTCCGGACAGCCGGAATGTGCAGCGCGCGACTTTTGTGGCTGAATAGCAGTCAGGTCATATAAAACAAAAAAATGGTCCGTCTCTGTGAGAAGATTCAGAGGCGGACCATTTTTGTTTTATTCAAGTTGGACGTTGCGTACATGTACGTCTGTGCAGTGTAAGAATACCGAAGCCGATTCCCGGAATTTCTCGACCGATTCTGTGGTGAGAAACTCCCGTCGCTTGTTCTTGGAACAGCGTGCGTCCATGTCTGGATGACGCGACAGATAGTCCTTCAGGCTTTCGCTTACATACTCGCCTTGCGTTACCAGTCGGATGTGCGAGGGGGTGTACTGCCGTATCTTTTGCAGAAGCAGGGGATAGTGCGTACAGCCTAAAATCAGGGTGTCGATATCCGGGTCTTTCTGCAGGATGGTATCAATGTATTTCTTGACGAAATAGTCGGCTCCGTCACCGTCGTATTCCTTGTTCTCTACCAGTGGCACCCACATGGGGCAGGCCATTCCTGTGACCTGAATGTCTGGAAAAATCTTTTTAATCTCCAGCGGATAGGATTCGGAGCGTACGGTGCCGGCTGTGGCCAGCAGGCCTACGTGCCCGTTGCGGGTGATTTCACCGATGCATTCCACGGTGGGACGTATTACTCCCAATACGCGGCGGGTCGGATCCATGTGAGGAAGGTCGTTCTGCTGGATGCTGCGGAGCGCTTTGGCGGAAGCCGTATTGCAGGCCAGGATGACCAGCGGGCAGCCCAGCTCAAACAATTTCTTGACAGCCTGCAGGGTGAAGTCGTAGACCACTTCGAACGAACGTGTGCCGTATGGAGCACGGGCATTATCTCCCAAGTACAGGTAATCGTACTGTGGCAGTCGTTCGATGAATTTTCCTAAGATGGTAAGACCTCCGTATCCGGAGTCGAATACTCCGATAGGGCCGGTGTGAGGGGCAGATAGAGGGTACATGGGAAAACAGTTGAAAGGTTTGAAAAGAAAAATGTCATTCAGAGAAATCTTTTGATGTGTTTCTCTGAATGACATGTAGTCAGTACGACAAAGAGTTTCTTTAATTACTGTGCAGGAGTTGCTGCAGGTGCTGCTGGAGTAGCAGGAACTGCTGTCAGGCTGATGCCCAATTTAGTCTTGATGTCGTTTGTAATATCTTTTGACTGAGCTTCGTCAATGTAAGGAATATCAGTACGGTTCAGGTCGAATACGTAAGTATAAGCACCTGCTTTACCTACAGCCTGTACGGCATCTTCCAGTTTTTTGTAAATCGGTTCCATCATGTCAGCGTATGCTTTCTGCAACTGCTGCTGAGCATCCTGCTGGAACTGCATACCTTTTTCACTCAGTTCCTGCAATTCTTTCTGGCGGCGTTCCTGAATGTTCTGCGGCAGGTTCTTCTGTTCCTGCTGGTATTCTGCATATTTCTTGTTGAATTCGTCAGAAGCACGTTTGATTTCGTCCTCATATTGTTTCTGCATAGTCTGGATGTCTGTCTGTGCCTTTGCGTATTCCGGCATTACTGGGATGATATCCATTGATTTAAAGTGCGCAAATTTTTGTGCGAATACACTCATCGGTGCGATGAGTAAAAGTAAAAAAAGCAATTTTCTTCAACATAATCTCAAGTTTCTATTTGTTATTAATTAATTCGATGTATAAAACAGGGCTTATTATCACCCGGTTGCAAATGTATAAAATTAATTTGAATATCCTAGTTTTGCAAGAACCTCATTGCTTATATCAATGCGTGGAGAAGCAAAAATCATGCTCTGTGCCGAGGCACGGTCTATCACGGCATCATATCCGCGCTGGGTTGCAATTTCTTTCACTGCATTGTAGATGGCATCCTGAATCGGAGAAATCAGCTCCTGGCGTTTCTTCATCAGTTCACCTTCCGGTCCGAAATATTGCTTGCGGAGCTCTGCCGCTTCTTTCTCTTTGGCTACGATAGCTTCCTCTTTGCTGGTTTTCTGAGTAGCAGAAAGCGTGTTGGCGCTTTTCTGGTAATCTTCGTACAGCTTCTTCGCTTCATTGGCTTTGGCCTCAATCTGGCTTTGCCATTGCTTTGACAGTGACTCCATCTGTTGGTTGGCCTGTTGATAAGAAGGTATCTGCTTGAGGATATACTCCATATCTATCAGGGCGAATTTCTGTGCTGAGGCCATGCCTACGGCGGCCACTAACAGCATAACGGATAAAATGAGTCTCTTCATAATCATTGGTTTTTAAGTGTTAGAATTCTTGTCCGATGATAAAGTGGAACTGGCTTCCGCTGTATTGCATTGAACCGTCAATCTTGTCGAAACCGTAAGCCCAGTCAATACCCATCATACCAATCATCGGCAGGAAGATACGTACACCGAATCCGGCAGAACGTTTCAACTGGAAGGGGTTAAAGTCGGTCACGTTGTTCCATGCGTTACCTGCTTCCACGAAGCCCAGTGCATAGATACTGGTAGAGTTTTCCAGCATCAGCGGGTAGCGGAGCTCGGCACCCAGACGGATGTAAGCATAACCTTCACTTCCGTACGGAGTCAATGAACCGTTTTCATATCCACGAAGGGCGATGGTTTCGGATGCGTAGTTATAACTGTAACCAGTCATACCGTCACCTCCCACGTAGAAGGTTTCAAACGGTGAACGTTTGTATTTGTTGAAGTGACCGAGGATACCGAATTCTGTACGGGTCATGATAACCGGACATTTCTGGATATCCATCAAGGCTGTATAAGTCTTGGCTTTGAATTTCCACTTGTGGTATTCAATCCACTTGTACATGCTGGCAGCATCGTGGTAGTTGTCTTTACCGTAAGTAGAGTAGTCCTTCTTGCTGAACAGAGAGTACGGCGGAGTAATCTGCAAAGAAGCCGAGAATTCTGAACCGTAACGCGGGAAAATCGGGTTATCCGTAGAGTTACGTGACAAGGTCAGGTTCAGGCTCAGGTTATTACAGTTACCGGTGTTCATGTACTGTCCGTTGTTCAGTTTGATATAGAGGTAACTCCAGTCTTTCAGCATGAATCGCTGGTAAGACAGTTCAGCCGACAAGGTAAAGTAGTCATCCGGCCAGCGCAGACGCTTACCCCATCCTACAGATACACCGAACATCTTGATTGACTTGTCGGGGTCGTAGTAAGATTCGTAGTTATCATAATAGTTTCCATAACCTCCGTAGTATCCGTATCCGCTCAACATGTTGTAGTAGTTGTTCATGTAAGCAGAGTTGTAATACTGGCTGCTTACGTCGGTCTGGATAGAGTAGAAGGCCGAAACAGAGAATGAGTTCGGGCGCTTGCCGCCAAACCATGGATCGAAGAACGATACACTGTATGACTGATAGTAGCGTCCGTTGGTCTGCCCACTGATGGTCAGTGTCTGTCCGTCACCTTGTGGCAGGATACCGCGGTAGTTATCGTTTTTGCGGAACAAGTTCGCAAATGAGAAGTTGGTGAACTTCAAACTCAGCTTACCGATGATACCAGTCTGTCCCCAACCTGCGGAGAATTCCACCTGGTCGTTGGCTTTTGATTCCAGTCCCCAGTTAATGTCGACTGTACCGTCCTGGAAGTTAGGCTGTACATCCGGTTTGATATTTTCAGGGTTGAAGTGTCCCATCTGTGCAATTTCACGGTAAGAACGTTCCAGTGCTTCCTTACTGAAGAGGTCGCCCGGACGTGTACGCAACTCACGACGTACGATGTTTTCATACAGACGGTCATTACCGTTGATGCGTACGTGGCTGATGCTGGCCTGCGGACCTTCGGTGATACGCATTTCCAGGTCGATCGAGTCACCGTCAATGTTTACTTCCACCGGATCGAGGCGGTAGAACACATATCCACGATTATAGTAGTTGTTACCGATTGCATCTTCATCGTTAGAGATACGGTCGTTCAGCAACTTCTGGTTATATACATCACCGCGTTTCATGCGGAGCTGTTCGTTCAACAGGTCAGAAGGATATACTGTGTTACCTACCAGTGATGTCACGAAGGTAATATTTCTGTCCTTCGTAGATTTTCATGTAGACATCTACCGTCTTTTCATCGTACGGCGATACACTGTCTACTACAATCTGTGCGTCACGGTAACCCAGCTCGTTATATTTATCGATGATTTTCTGTTTGTCTTCTTCGTAACGTTCATTGATGAACTTCTTGGCACGGAAAAGGTTAATCAGCTTACCTTTTTCGTTGGTCTTCTTCATGACACGCTTCAACTTCTTGTCAGTCAGGACCTCGTTTCCGTCAATGGTAATCTGGTGGACTTTGACTTTAGCTTTCTTGTCAATGTTCACATCTACATATACCTGCTCCTTGTTTTCTGGGTCTTCTCGTTCAATGATGTTTACTTCCGCATTCTTGAAACCTTTTTCGTCAAAATGCTTCTTGATCAAAATCTTGGCACGGTCAATCAAGTTCGGTGTAACCTGAGTACCTTTTGCCATACCCAGTTTAGCCTGCAAATCCTCACGTTCACTCTTCTTCACACCGTGAATCACGATGTCGGTAATACGTGGACGCTGTGTCAGCTGGATAGACAGGTAGATTTTATTATCTACAATCTTATCCGCAGTGATTTTCACGTCAGAGAACAAGCCATGACGCCAGTATCTTTTTACGGCCGAGGTGATGTCATCTCCCGGTACGGTGATAGTTTGTCCGACAGCCAAGCCGGAAATACCTATCAGGACATAATCCTCATAGTTCTTTACTCCGCTGACCTTGATGTCGGCGATTTCATATTTTTTAGGTGTTCCGTTGTAAAGGATAACTGGCTTATCGCTTTGTTCAGTTGTATTATTGTCCTGTGCATATCCCCCCATTGGAGCAGACGAAAGACATGCAGCAATCAATAGAAGAAGTGAAAAACGGTTTTGCATTGTTCTTTGTTAAATTTGTTCACTAGTTTTGCCGAATCGGCGTTCTCTTTTTTGAAAGTCACAAATAGCCTTACATAATTCTTCGGCTTTGAAGTCCGGCCAGAAAGTGTCACAGAAATACAGTTCCGCGTAGGCGCACTGCCAGAGCAGGTAGTTGCTCAGACGGATTTCACCGCCTGTTCTGATTAACAAGTCCGGGTCGGGCATATAATGAGTAGCCAGGCATCGGTCGATGGTCTGGTCTGTAATTTCTTCGGGAGAAAGGTTTCCTTCCTTCACTTTACGGGCAATTTTTTTTGACAGCTTCCGTGATTTCCCATTTAGAAGAATAGCTTAATGCTAATGTCAGACACATTCCCGTGTTCTTTGATGTACGTTCGATACATTTGTTCAGTCGTGCAAGTACGTTTTCCGGCAATTTTTCTGTTTCACCGATGATGCGGAAGCTGATGTTGTTCTTCATGAAGGTTTCTTCTTCAATGGAGTCCATGAGCAAACTCATCAAGGCGGCTACTTCGTCTACCGGACGATTCCAGTTTTCTGTAGAGAATGTATAAAGAGTCAGATATTTCACGCCTAACCGTGCGGCTTCTTCCGCAATGACATGTACGGTCTCAGCGCCAGCCTGGTGTCCGAAAGTACGGGCGTGTCCCTGCTGTTTGGCCCAGCGTCCGTTACCATCCATAATGATGGCAATGTGTGCCGGTATCCGGTTCTTGTCTATTTGGTCTTTATATAGCATGGCTTGTTGTTTTTCAGGGTTCTTAGATTACCATTTAGGAGTAAATCCCAACCGATTGATGCGTCCTCTGCAGATACTTCCATCTTCCCACACAATCCAGATAAAATTACCTCTGGATGTTTCGCTCTCCAATTTCGGAGTTACGGCACATGAGTAATTTTTGCTATGTGCGGTATAAAGTTCACTGAATTCTGCAGGGAAGGCCATACATTCCGTTACAGGTCTCCAGCAAAGTCCGTTGTCGGTAGAGCAATAGAACTGGCTGAAAGGCTTGATTTCTCCGTAACCACCACCGAAAGCATACAACTTTCCGTCATAGTAAATCATGGTGACATTTTCCAAATTAGGAAGCGGCAGGTTCTGCATTCTTTTTTCCCATTTGTTGTCACTTGATATACGATTGAATACCAATGCTGCCGTATCATTAGCAGTAGTACTATTGCAGAGTGCTATTGTTGTGGTAATATCGCTGTTGTAAGACGCAGTAGTTGTATTGGAGAAGAAAGGTTTACCTGCCGGGAACAGTGTGAATGGGTTGGCATCTTCTGTCCATGTATTTTCTTTATATATACCACTTTTTTTACCTTTTTCCCCCTCTTTTACAGCGTAAAGTTCACTTTTTATGTCATTTCCTCCTATTAGCATTTCAAATGTTTCTGTGTTTACAGAAGTAATTTCATTGCTATTTGCATCCAGTTTGTAAAGCTGTTTATCAGTTCCTGCCAGGAAATAGATGTATCCTGCACATGCAGTGGCAGAATAAGTATCGATGTCTGCAGGTACATTTTTTGTAACTGCTACCCAAGATGTAGGATTGTCATTTGAAACATCTGAGTATTCAATATGAGTACCGTTTCCATTCTTTCCGAAAACATATACCTTTCCGTTGGCATATACTGCTTTCTGTTCACTCAAGTTTCCAGCACTAAATGGATTGTTATCAAACTTCTTCCATGAAATTGTATCCGGTTCCTGTTGATGTACGTTAATGGTAACCTTATAAGGTTTCCCCTCTACACCACTGTATGCATACACTTTAAATTCCACAGGCTCAGTAAAGTCGATAGAGTCAGTTGATGTCCAGATGGTATCATGATCTGATCCTTTTGGTGTGTAACCCAACATTCCTGCATCATATGTGATACTGGTAATAACCTTGTCTATGTGGGTTCCTACGGGGAGTGAGTCTTTATTTGTGATGGTTCTATTGATTTGGTCAATGGTGAATGGATAGTTAGAACAATCAAGTGTATCTACATAAGGACTATCTAAACCATTTTTATCTTTTCCTACACGGTCAATGTGCAATGTTCCCAGTGAAAATCCTGTAATACTGGTTTCTGAGGTAATACGTAATCTGGTCTAACATCATTGTCCAAACACGATGTCATTATAGATGTTGCAGCAAAGAGTACTGCAATCAATGGCAAAAACTTTATTTTCATCTGCAAATGAGTTCTTTTAATTACAAGTTGCAAAAGTAGAAAGTTTTTCCTCGATTCCTCGCTTTTAGGGGAAGTTTTATATAAAATTATATTGTTATCTCCTCTTTATCAAGCTCTGTTGCATATTGTCCTGTTTTGTTAAAGGGCACAAGTCTGTGTAAAAAGTCGCTTTTTCAGCATGTCGCAAGAACTTTTTGCGGGCAAAAATTGTTTATGTTCCCTTTATATATCGATATTGTCCTGTATAAAACGGTTTTATGCAATTTATTTCCTGAAAGAACGGATAATTTTGTCATCCAATAAAATGAATAAACAATTATGTACAGACAATTAATTTCTAATTCATGGAAGGCATGCCTTCTTTTCGTATGTGTATTCTTTTCCGGTATAACAGTGAAAGCAGATGATAGTTTGTACTCTCCTAATAAGAAAATAGGAGTGAGCTGGGATAATCCGGCGAAAGGATTGCGTGTGATATATAAAAAAGGAGATGTTCCGATTTCGGTAGTTCAGTTAGAGAATATAGGACTTCAGCTTCAACGTGCATCCGGAGATGAATTTAATTACGTGTCTTCTTCTGCTGTGACTTCCATACGTGAGGATTATACCATGATAACGGGTAAACGCCGTCATTGCACGAACGAAGGAACCCAGCAGGTATTTCATTTCAAGAACGCTCAGAACGTATCGCTGGATTTGGAACTTCGGGTTATATGATGATGGTATAGCTTTTCGTTACGTATTTCCCCGCCTGACTAAAGAAATGTGTGTGACTGATGAAACTACAGCTTTTGCTTTTCAGAAAGGAATTACCCGATGGACACAGAAGTTGAATCAGGCCTATGAAGACTTCTATTTGAAAAATAAAGGTCGTGTGCAGGGATATGCTGCAGCACAATGGGGATTCCCGGCATTGTTTGAAGTGCAGGTTCTGTTTTTACCCTTATCTCAGAAGCGAATGTCGCGAAAGGTAACTGTGGGTCCTGGCTGAACAATGCTGCCAATGAGTCGACCTATAAAGTGGAGATGGCAGAACCGACCAAAGCTTCCGGTAGATGGTGTTCGCCTTGGCGCGTGGCTATTATCGGTTCTTTGGCCGATGTGCTAGAATCTACCCTGGTGACAGATGTCAGTGAACCTTGTCGTCTGAGCGATGTCTCCTGGATTAAGCCGGGAGTTGTTTCATGGATTTACTGGGCTTACAATCATGGTTCAAGAGATTATCAGATAATAAAGAAGTATATTGATTTTGCGGCAGATTTTCATCTTCCTTACATGTTGATTGATGCGGAATGGGACGAAATGGGGAACGGCGGCAATGTGGAAGATGCCTTGGCTTATGCAAAACAGAAGAAAGTTGCTCCTTTGTTGTGGTATAACTCCTCTACCGCGTGGTGTGCGTTTGGTCCTTTGTATCGTCTGAACAAACCGGAGACGCGTCAGAAAGAATTTGCCTGGCTTGAGTCCATGGGTGTGAAAGGAATAAAAGTAGATTTCTTCAGCCAGGACAGTATATCTACGATGAATTATTTTGTGGACATTCTGGAGGATGCGGCTAAATATCATTTGATGGTAAACTTTCATGGAGCTCCTATTCCGCGAGGCTGGCAGCGCACTTATCCTCACATGATGTCAGTAGAAGGAGTATATGGAGCTGAATGGTATAATAATAAGGAGACATTGACCGACAGTGCGGCATGGCATAACTGTACATTGCCTTTTACGCGTAATGTAGTGGGCCCGATGGACTATACTCCTTGTACTTTTACGGATTCTCAGCATCCGCATATCACTTCGAACGGGCATGAACTGGCTCTGCTAGTTGCGTTTGAATCTGCCTTGCAGCATTTGGCCGACCGCCCCGAAGGATACCATGCCCAACCAGCTGAAGTACGCTCATTTATCTCTTCACTTCCCACCGTTTGGGACGATACGAAATTGCTAAACGGTTATCCTTCCAGCTATGTAGTGCTTGCCCGGAAAAGTGGTGATTGCTGGTATATTGCCGGTCTGAACGGAACAAACGAGAAGAAATCGCTTGCTGTGGATTTGAGCTTTATTCAGGGACCTGTCAAAGAAATCACTTTGTATGCCGATGGAGAAGAACGTTAATCAGTTTGATATACAGATGCTCTCTGGCTTGAAGAAAGCTATACATGAGGTGGACTGTCTGCCGCGTGGAGGATTTGTGATGAAAGTTCAAATGAAAAACTAGTCTATTAGATGATTTATTGTGAAGAATGCCTGTACGCTATGAAAATAACGTCAGTCATTCTTTTATGTTTTCTTGCCGGGAACTATATGTTTTAAGTTCCGGAAATGTAGGTTTCCCGGATGTGAACCGTATGGCTTATGGGAGAGAAACGTAGAAAGTGCTTTGAGAGTATATGTTTATCATCTAGCAGTTATATAAAACTCTTTTCGGAAAATGTGATTATAATGACTAGTGTGAGTATAACCGGCGGTATTCTTGTGGAGTTACGCCGGTTATTTTTTTGAACAGGCGGTTGAAATAAGAATAGTCCTCAAATGCCAGTCGAAATGCAATTTCTTTTACAGCGAGTTCTTCTGTAAGTAAAAGCAACTGAGCTTTTTCTATCTTTTTTTGATTGACATATTGTAACGGAGTAGTACCCATTCCTTTTTTGAAAAGCCGGATAAAGTGGTCTTTGGAAAGGCAAGATAATTCCGCAAGTTTTTCTAATTCAATTTCTTCTGCAATATGTTTATGGATATAGCGTACAGCCTTGGCAATTCGGTTGTCTTCCATTTCATTTTTAGGCTGGGCATATTTTAGGAAATGTGACAATAGTTGCAGTACAATGCCTCTTGATTCTACTTTGTCACAGAAGGCTCGTTGCCTGTTTCTAAGTAGATTTCTCATGAGTGTAGGATTGTTGTCATAGGTTGTCGGGTCTGACTTCTGAAGATTCATGTGTGGATTAATTTCACATAAACGTTGGAAAAGAGATAAATCAAGTGGACTTGCCTCTATTTCTAACGGGAACTTCCAGTGTTCCAGCCAGTCGTCTTCTGAGTAGTGATCTTCATAAATATGTAAGTAGTAGTGCTCAAAATGTGAATTGCAGATATTGGTGTGTACTGTAAATGAAGGGATAAAATACATATGATGGGGATATAAAGTGTGTATTCCATCGGGTAATTCTATTTGGGCTGTCCCTTCTGTGATGTAATATAAACGTGTAAATGGGCTGTTTACATTTTTCCAGTTCCAGTCGGCATTATGGATGGCAAGTCCTACATTCAGGACGAGTGGATGCATTTGTTCTACTTGCAGGTTCATAGGTAATTCTTTTTCGCTTTAAAATTACATGATTATTTTTTTTCTTTTTCGATAATCCTTTCCAATAATCGATATTTGTCAATAAAAATCGATATTATCATATTGAGTATTGTTAAGTTCCCTTGTTTTGTCGATATTTACATATAACCTCCCAGTTTAATCCTATTCCTCATTTGAACTTCTCCGTACATTTGTTTTCGTAAAAACATTATCTGAATAATACTTATGAAAGCAAAATTAATATTAGCCTCTTTATTTTTATCCATGACCGGATTGTCGGCACAGACTTATCAGGTACCGGTATCGGAACAGGATGAACCGATGATGAAAGGAAAGTTCGAACCCACATGGAGTTCATTGGAAAACTATCAGGTGCCGGAATGGTTCCGTAACGTGAAATTTGGTATATGGGCCCATTGGGGGCCGCAGTGTGTGGAAGGTTCAGGCGACTGGATGGCTCGTTCCATGTATATGGAGGGTACTCGTGAATATGAATATCATGTAAAACACTACGGACACCCGTCGGAAGTAGGTTTCAAGGATATTATTCCCTTGTGGAAGGCGGAAAACTGGAATCCAGACAAGCTAGTAGCCTTTTATAAGAAAATAGGTGCCCAGTACTTTTTTGCTTTGGGAAATCATCATGACAACATGGACTTGTGGGACAGTAAGTATCAGCCCTGGAATTCAGTGAATATGGGGCCGAAGAAAGATATTCTGGCCGGATGGGAGAAAGCGGCAAGAAAATACGGATTGTATTTTGGAGTCAGCTTGCATGCCGACCATGCGTGGAGCTGGTATGAGCCTTCTCAGCGTCATGACACGAAAGGTCCGAAGAAAGGAATTCCATACGATGGAAAACTGACCAAGGCAGACGGAAAAGGAAAATGGTGGGAAGGATACGACCCACAGGATTTGTACGCACAGAACCATCCATTGAGTGAGAACAGCTGGGACAACGGAATGATTCACCGTCAGTGGGCATGGGGCAATGGAGTTTGTGTGCCGAGCCAGGAATATTGTACAAACTTCTATAACCGTACACTCGATGTGATCAATCGCTATAACCCTGATTTGCTGTATTTTGATGTGACAGTAGCACCTTTCTATCCGGTGAGTGACGCGGGATTGAAGATTGCAGCTCATTTCTACAACCACAATATGGCTACTCACAAAGGGAAACTGGAAGCGGTGATGTTTGGTAAGATCTCGATGAAAATCAGCGAAAAGCACTGGTGTGGGACGTAGAGCGCGGTGCTCCCAATAAAATTATCGATCAGCCGTGGCAGTCGTGCTCCTGCATTGGCGGATGGCATTACAATACGTCTATTTATGAGAAAAACGAATATAAATCAGCGGCATACGTGGCTAAACTGCTGGTAGACATTGTGAGCAAGAACGGAAATCTGTTGTTGAGCGTACCTCTGCGTGCAGATGGAACTTTCGATGAAAAAGAAGAGAAAATCCTGAATGAATTTGGGGTATGGATGAACATTAATAAGGAAGCTATTTATGATACGCGTCCGTGGGTAGTGTTCGGGGAAGGCCCGATTGCAGAAGAAGATATCCCACTCAATGCCCAGGGATTCAATGAAGGTTCTTACAGTCAGGCAGGAGCAAAGGAAATCCGTTTCACACAGACTCCGAAGTATTTGTATGCTACTGTATTGGCATGGCCGGCAGACGGAAAGGTGAACATCAAGTCACTGGCTGCAGACAGTAAACTTTATGAAGGAAAGATTCGTAAGGTGGAATTATTGGGATACGGAAAAGTCGATTTTGTCCGTACTGCTGAAGGCTTGTCGGTTACGCTCCCTGCACAGCCGTTGAATCAGATTGCTCCCGTATTGCGAATCGCGAAATAATAAAATGTGGTAAGATGGAAGGATATAGAGTAAAAGAATACGGTATGCCCGTCAAGCGGTATTGTCAGGCATTGGATTTGAAAAAACAACCCGGAATTGATAGCGGAATACCGGAAGATACATAGTCGTGAAGAAGCCTGGCCGGAAATTCGGGCAGGAATCCGTTCAGTGGGGATACTGGAAATGGAAATCTATATCGTAGGCTGCAAGCTGTTCATGATTGTGGAAACACCGCTTGATTTTGACTGGGATAGCGCGATGAAACGCCTGGCACAGTTGCCCAGACAAGCAGAGTGGGAAGATTATGTGGCACGTTTTCAGGAATGTGTGCCGGGAAGCAGCTCTGCCGAGAAATGGCAGTTGATGGAGCGTATGTTTTATTTGTATGAATCTTAAAAAGTTATCACTATGGAATACTATGAAATAGGAAAGACGGGGATGAAGGTATCCTCTTTGAGTTTCGGAGCTTCTTCTTTAGGGGGAGTTTTCCATGACATTAAAGAAAAAGAAGGTTTGGAAGCGGTGTTTACCGCCATTGATTTGGGGATGAATTTTATTGATGTGTCTCCTTATTATGGACATTATAAGGCCGAAACGGTATTAGGAAAGGCGCTGAAGGAGATTCCTCGCGACAAGTATTATCTCTCTACGAAGGTAGGACGTTATGGGAAAGACGGGGTAAATACCTGGGATTATTCTGGGGAAGCGGGCGACGGAGAGCGCGTACGAAAGTATGGAACGCCTGCATGTGGACTATATCGACCTGATTAATGTGCACGACATTGAGTTTGCCGACTTGAATCAGGTGGTTAATGAGACTTTGCCGGCTTTGGTGGAGTTAAGAGAGAAAGGGATAGTAGGTCATGTGGGTATCACCGACCTGCAACTGGAGAACCTGAAGTGGGTGATTGACCATTCACCGGCAGGGACGGTAGAGTCGGTGCTGAACTTCTGTCATTATTGCTTGTGCGATGACAAGCTGGTCGATTTTCTGGACTATTTTGAATCGAAAGGTATTGGGGTGATCAGTGCCTCTCCATTGTCTATGGGATTGCTGACCGAAAGAGGTGTACCGTCATGGCATCCGGCTCCTCAGCCGTTGGTAGAGGCTTGCCGAAAGGCTATGGAGCATTGCAAGAGTAAGAATTATCCGATAGAAAAACTGGCCATGCAGTATGCTGTGAGCAATCCGCGCATTGCTACGACATTGTTCAGTACGGCCAATCCGCAGAATGTGAAGAAGAATGTGGCTTACATAGAGGAACCGATGGATGAAACTTTGGTGCGTGAAGTGCGTGAAATTATCGGTGCCCAGTTCCGTGTAAGTTGGGCTAATTCTTAAAGGAGGAATTTGTATACGGGGTTTATAATAATCGATGCACATTCTCATTTGTGGTTGAAGCAGGATACGGTGGTTGAGGGACTGCCTATCCGCACCTTGGAGAATGGAAGGTCATTGTTCATGGGGGAAGTGAGACAGATGCTTCCCCCGTTCATGACCGATGGAGTAAACAGTGCAGAAGTGTTCTTATCTAACATGGACTATGCACAGGTGTCTGCGGCCGTGGTGACGCAAGAGTTTATTGACGGTTTTCAGAATGACTATTTGGCTGAGGTTGCGGCTCGTTATCCCGACCGTTTCTTTGTATGCGGAATGTGTGAGTTCCGTAAGCCGGGATATCTGGATCAGGCGCGTCAGCTTATTGCACGGGGGATTCCAGGGGATTAAGATTCCTGCACAGCGCTTGCTGCTTCAGGAAGGGCGTGTAAGACTGAACGGTGAGGAAATGATGCAGATGTTCCATCTGATGGAGCAGAACGGGGTGCTGCTTTCTATTGATATGGCCGATGGGGATACACAGGTGGGCGAACTGGAGGAGGTAATTCAGGAGTGTCCTAAGTTGAAGGTGGCCATCGGGCATTTTGGTATGGTAACCCGTCCTCAGTGGAAGGAACAGATTAAGTTGGCGCGTCATCCTCATGTACGTATTGAATCGGGAGGAATTACCTGGTTGTTCAATGACGAGTTTTATCCGTTTAAGGGGGCGGTAAGAGCCATCCGTGAGGCTGCCGAGCTGGTCGGCTTTGAGAAACTGATGTGGGGGTCGGATTATCCGCGTACCATTACGGCCATTACCTACCGCATGTCGTACGACTTTGTGAGTAAGTCCGCAGAGTTGACGGAAAGAGAGAAAGCCCTCTTCTTAGGAGAAAATGCCCGCAGTTTCTATGGCTTCCATAATCTGTCGGAACTTCCTTACATCAAGAATATGTCGGAATAAAAAAACGGGGAAATGATGAAAAATAATAATAGCTATAAACTGCCGCTTGCACTGGTTTTCAGCCTTTTCTTTTTGTGGGCTATCAGTAGTAACCTGCTGCCTACCATGATTCGGCAGCTGATGAAGACTTGCGAACTGAATACCTTTGAAGCGTCCTTTACGGAAACAGCTACTGGCTGGCGTATTTTATTTTCCCGATTCCGATAGCCATGTTCATGAAGCGGTATAGCTACAAAGCTGGTATTATTTTCGGCTTGGTGTTGGCGGCAGCAGGTGGTCTGTTGTTCTTTCCGGCTGCCATGTTGAAGGAATATTGGGCCTATCTGTGCATCTTCTTTGTCATTGCTACCGGGATGTGTTTTTTAGAGACCGCAGCCAATCCGTACGTAACGGCCTTAGGTGATGCGGCTACAGCTCCTCAACGATTGAATCTGGCGCAGTCGTTTAACGGGCTCGGAGCTTTCATTGCAGCCATGTTTTTGAGTAAACTGATATTGAGTGGCACGCACTATACGCGTGAAACGCTTCCTGCAGATTATCCGGGCGGATGGGAAGCCTATATCCAGTTTGAGACGGATGCTATGAAAACTCCTTATCTGGCATTGGCGGTATTGCTGCTGGTTATTGCGGGAATCTTTATTTTCTCCAGGTTGCCTAAGATTGGAGATGAAGGGCAGCGGGGCACTTCTAAGGAAAAACTGATTGATTTCAGTGTATGGAAGCGGTCGCATCTGCGGTGGGGCGTCATTGCACAGTTTTTTTATAATGGCGGACAGACGGCTATCAACAGCCTGTTTTTAGTCTATTGCTGTTCGTATGCCGGAATTTCGGAGTCGGAAGCTACCACCTATTTCGGTTTGTATATGCTGGCTTTCCTGCTGGGACGATGGATTGGTACCGGACTGATGATTCGTTTCCGTCCGCAAGATATGTTGCTGGTCTATGCATTGGTGAATATTCTGCTTTGTGCCGTAGTTGCCGTGTGTGGAGGCTGGATTGGTCTGTATGCCATGCTGGGCATTTCGTTCTTCATGTCCATCATGTATCCTACCCAGTTTTCATTGGCACTGAAAGATTTGGGCAGTCAGACGAAAAGTGGCTCTGCTTTTCTGGTGATGTCGATAGTGGGTAATGCTTGCCTGCCCCAGTTTACGGCTTATCTGATGCACGTTAATGAACAGATGTATCATCTGGCGTATGTAGTTCCGATGGTTTGTTTCTTATTTTGCGCCTATTACGGGTGGAGAGGATACAAGGTATTGGATTGAAAATAGTCTATCTGAAAATAAAAATAACAAGAAAATGAAAGCGGTTCAAATTGCAGCTCCCCAGAAAATGGCGGTCGTAGAGATTGAGAAGCCTGAACTGAAGGCTGGGGAAATATTGGTAAAGATTGAATATGTAGGTTTCTGTGGTTCTGACCTGAATACTTATCTGGGGCGGAACCCGATGGTGAAAATGCCGGTCATTCCGGGACATGAAGTTGGTGCGGTAATAGATGTCGTAGGACCGGGCGTACCGGAGAGTTTTAAGAAGGGCATGAATGTGACACTGAATCCCTATACGAATTGTGGAAAATGTGCCTCGTGCCGGAACGGGCGGGTAAATGCCTGCGAACACAATGAGACGTTGGGCGTACAGCGTAACGGCGTGATGTGTGAATATGCGGTGCTTCCCTGGTCGAAAGTGATTCCGGCAGAGGGCATCTCTTCACGTGACTGTGCGTTGATTGAACCGATGAGCGTGGGCTTTCATGCGGTGTCACGCGGTCAGGTGATTGACAATGAGATAGTAATGGTGATAGGCTGTGGTATGGTTGGTATGGGAGCCATTGTACGTGCCGCCTTGCGTGGAGCTACCGTGATTGCCGTCGATTTGGATGACGAGAAATTGGCTCTGGCTCGTGAGGTAGGAGCTACGTATGTCATCAATTCACGCACGGAGAATGTGCATGAACGTGTGCAGGAATATTCAGGCGGCTTGGGAGCCGATGTGGTAATCGAGGCGGTAGGCAGTCCGGCCACTTACGTGATGGCGGTCGATGAGTCAGCTTTACGGGACGCGTGGTATGTATCGGTTATGCCAAGAGCGGGGTAGAATTTCAGACGAAATACTTTGTACAGAAAGAGTTGGACATCCGTGGCTCCCGAAACGCATTGCCAGCTGATTTCCGTGCTGTAATACATTATATGAAAACAGGAAATTGTCCGGTAGAAAAATTGATTTCAAGCATTGTGTCACCCGAAAATGCATCGGAAGCCATGGAAGGCTGGGCGGTGAATCCGGGTAAGGTATTCCGTATTTTGGTAAAATTCTAAAAAGCCTCAGAAAAGGAAGATTTGAGGTTCATGTGTTTAATAATAGCGTACTTGCGTTTCTCGAAGAAGTGCAAGTACGTTTTTTTATGTCAGATTGTTCCGTTTGTGTGCTGAAAAGTTGTACTTTTGGCATATCTTACAAGTTTATTTTAATCAACCATAAATTAATGCGTAGATGAACACAAAAAGCATCTTTTTTAGCTCTGTGTTGTCTGACCGCCTTCTCATCCTATGCACAGCATGTACCAACCTTGGAGGAAGTGGTGAACGGAGGTCTGATTGTCACGAAGGGCGAAAGCCGGGTAAACTGGCTTTCAGAGGGGAACAGTTATTCAAAGAAGGAGAAAAATCCGGCTGGGGGATACGACATCGTTTCGTATACGCCCGGTAAGAACAAGCGTGAGGTACTTATTCCTGCTTCCATGTTCGTAAAGCCGGGTACTTCCGACACGTTGTCTGTCCGTAGTTTTAGTTTTGACACCTCCCATAAGCAGGTTTTGGTATATACCAATACACGGCGTGTCTGGAGGTATGATACGCGCGGAGACTATTGGGTATTGAACATGGAACGGGCAAGTTGAGGCAATTAGGAGCACAGTTGCCAGAGAGCAGTTCTGAATGTTTGCCAAATTCTCGCCCGATGGTACACGTGTGCTTATGTCAGCGGAAACAATATCTATGTGGAGTATGTTTCCGACGGAAAGGTTGTACAGTTGACCCGCGACGGAAGTAATACGATTGTGAACGGTACATTCGACTGGGTGTACGAGGAAGAATTCTCTTGCCGTGACGGCTTCCGCTGGAGTCCCGATGGCAAGTACATAGCCTATTGGCAAAGCGATACAGAAGGTACTGGGTGGTTTGACATTATCAACAATGTCGATTCGCTTTATCCGAAAATCCTTCGTTTCCCTTATCCGAAGGCCGGAACTACGAACTCGGCGGTTAAGGTGGGATACGTAGCAGCTTCCGGTGGAGAGACTACATGGATTGATCTGCCCGGTGACCCTCGTCAGAATTATATCATGCGAATGGATTTTATACCGGAAAGCATGATTTGTTTATTCAGCAGATGAACCGTCCGCAGAACACGAACAAGGTGTGGATTGCTACCATTGGAGGCGGTGCTCCGAAGAATATCCTGACAGAGACAGATGCCGCATGGGTGGAAACAAATGATCAGGTGACCTGGCTGAAGAATAATACTTACTTTACCTGGCAGAGTGAACGAAGCGGCTGGCGTCATCTTTACCGTGTAAGTCGTGACGGAAAAGATGTTCAGCCCATTACCAAAGGGGAGTTCGACTTTATCGAACAGGTGGGCATGGACGTGAAGAAAGGTCTCGTCTATTTCATTGCTTCACCCGATAATTATACCCAGCGGTATCTTTATTCTGCCGAGTTGTTAGGAAAGGGTGAAGTGAAACGCCTCAGTCCGATGGATGAGCAGGGACAGCATCGGTACGATTTGTCTCCCGACGGGAAATATGCGGTACATACGTTCAGCACTCTGTGACTCCTCTCGGATAGAGATGGTGGCCTTGCCTTCTCATAAAACGGTGTCGGTCATTGAAAATAACGAGGAAGCTGCATCGCAGTATCAGCAACTTCAGTTGAGTCCGAAGGAGTTTGTCAAAACCCGTTCCGGAGACCTGCAACTGGATGCATGGATGATCAAGCCCGTTAATTTTGATCCGTCGAAGAAATATCCGGTCATCATTGATGTGTACGGTGAACCTGCCGGCTCTACGGTGCAGGATGTATGGCAGGGAGGTGACCTGTGGCATCAGTACCTGGCTAATCAGGGATATATTGTAGTCAGCATTGAGAACCGTGGGGCTGCGGCTCCTCGCGGACGGGAATGGAGAAAGTGTATCTATGGAGAGGTAGGAACTTTTGCTTCGCAAGACCAGGCGCAAGGAATTCTGGACTTGGCCCGTCAGTATTCATTCATTGATACTTCCCGTATCGGTATTACAGGCTGGAGCGGAGGAGGCAGCCAGACATTGAATTGTATGTTCCGCTATCCGGATGTATTCTGTACGGGTATTGCCATTGCCTTCGTATCCGACCAGCGGTTGTATGACACGATTTATCAGGAACGTTACATGAATACACCGCAGGCAAATCCGGAAGGTTATCGTAAGGGTTCTCCTATTACATACGTAGAGGGGCTGAAAGGTAACCTGCTGCTTATTCATGGTACGGGTGACGACAATGTGCATTACCAGAGTTGTGAGATGCTGGTGAATGAGCTGGTGAAACACGGTAAGGTATTTTATCAGCTGTCCTATCCCATGCGTTCACATTCCATCAGTGAGCGGGAAGGCACCACGTATCACCTTCGCAAGTCTATGACAGATTATTTCTTGAAGAATCTTCCGGCAGGAGGACGATAAAATTAAAAAAAGACAGGCTAATCTTGATTTTGAGGTTGGCCTGTTTTTAGTACATTATTTATTAAGAATCTCTATACATCGTGCTAGCATAGAAGCATTGTTGACCACAATGATATGAAGTCTTTTTCGGGCTCGAGTAATAATTTGGTATAACATTTGCCTTTGTGAATAATATTGGTTACTGGCCGTTAGCTTTCCGTTTTTTGTATATTTGAAATGTTCATCAATTACAATGGCCACATTGTTAAATTCCTGCCCTATCACAGAATGTGCACACATTTTGTTACTGGGAAAGTATTTTTCATAATCGAAAATAGAACGTGTTCCAGGTGTATAACTAGGAATTTCCCATCCTTCATTTAGCAGAGTTTGTAGCAATATTTTTGCAGAAAAGTAGTCTTTACAATATGTAAGCTCAATGTGTGGATATGTAATGCCTGGAATATTTGTTTGAGAATCGAAAAGTTGTTTTATAAAAAACGCAATTTCTTTGTTTGTCCGTATTTTGTTTGTCAATATGTATGGAGTGCATGATAGTTCTTCTTCAATCCTTTTTTTTAAATTATATTCTTTTTCGTTGTCGCTCAAATATTGCTTTTCATCGTAGGAAAATATGCATTTTATATTTAATGTACCTATTTCTTCCGTATATTTATTAAACTGCTCTGGTCGCATACGTTGAGCTTCATCGATGATAACTAAATCATAATCAGAAAAACTGGGAGCATATCTAGGCATATGTATATGCCATTTGTATTTATTTTTTTAATAGTTCATGACCTGCATTAAGTTGGGCACAGTGCAATATAAGTACTTCATGACCAACTTGAATTGCTTTTTTGGCGATATGATAAGTTAAGAGTGTCTTGCCTGTACCTGCTCCTCCTGTAAGTGCGATGAAGTTTGTGGTTTTATCGGCTAATTGCTTTTGTATGGCTTTGCATATTTCTTCTTGTTGTATAGTGAGAAAATATTCTTCGTTTATGAATCTGTCAGTAGAATTGAATGGAGAAATCAGATAATTAGAAGGTTCGAATACCTCATCAATGTGATTCAGGTACATAATTTTCTGTGATGATAAATCATCGCATAGCTCATGAAAGTCGATTTCTCTGGTAATAGGCCCACTTTTGTCTATCATGAGTTTGTATAATTTGTTCTCATTTAATACATAAGTATAAATATGAGTTTCTTTTTCTAGGAAACTGAGATAATATTTATTTTTTACTTGTTGCTTTAGTATCTTTTCTGGTGAACTTTTTGTTTTTATTTCAATGTTGACTAGGTAGTTGGTGCCAAAACGGAGTAAGTCGAATTCTTTTCCTATCTGAGGAATTGAGTAGCCTAGATAGTAATTGCTGGTGACCGTAATGTCGGCTGTATGTTTAAATATATTGTTTATCAGTCCTTCTATGCCATCAAGTTCATAATCTTTAATGCCATTTAATCCTCCTACAATGATTCCGTAGCTATTCATTAATTTCTGGAACAATGAAGATTCTAGATTTCTATAAGCTTCAATGACGGATTGGAGATTAATATGCTTCATGGATGTCGGTTTTTGTTAGAGTTAAGATTTATAAATTCTTTTAAGTTTTGTGGCGTTGCTTGTATTTGTCTGTTAGGTGGCAAATATATGAATCCTTTCAAGTTTAGAGAAATAAATTTCGTGTTTTTATAATCGTCTTGTTAATGGGTTAGAGATTTTTAAAAGGAATGATGACACTTAAAAATAGTATTAATATTCTTTAGTTCGGGTTATAAATCTTCAGGCATGGGGATGACAAGGATAGACTCACTACACCGGATTCCGTAGAATACGTCACGAACCCGCCCCTGCTGGGGTATCAGAATACCCTTTTCTACCAGATCTTTTATATCGCGTGCTGCTGTATCCGGTGATACCTTTACACGTTTTGCCCAGTTTTTAGCCGTCAGTTTGCCGGGATAACCGTCCAAATATAAATTCAAGACTTCACGTTGTCGTTCGGACAGGGCTGTTTCGGCATGGGTTTGCCAGAATATGGCCTTGTTAAGAACATTCGACAATGTTTCGTCGGATTGCTCGACGGAACGGAGCAGGCAGTCAAGATACCAGATAATCCATTCAGTAATTTCACAATCTCCCTTCTGCGTTTTCTCCAATATGTCGTAATACTGTTTTTTATCCTTATTTATCTGATGGGAGATACTGAAGAAACGCATCTTTGAGTCTTCAGCCTGTGAAAGTGCCATATCAGCAATGGCTCGTCCGATTCGTCCGTTTCCGTCATCGAAAGGATGGATACAGACAAACCACAAATGGGCTATCGCCGATTTGACATAGCCGTTATGTACATCTGAATTGAACCAGTCCAGAAACCGATTCATTTCTTTGTCTATTCTTTCAGGAGCAGGCGCTACATAATGTACCTTTTCCCGACCGAACATTCCAGAAATAACTTTCATCTCTCCACTGCGGTATCGGGCTACATCTATTTTCGTTGGACCGCTCCATCCGGTAGGAAACAGGCAGTTGTGCCAGCCAAAGAGTCTTTCATGGGTAAGCGGACTGTTGAAATTGACAGTTGCATCAAGTGCCATTTCCACTACTCCGTCT
>ENA-OQBP01000006-OQBP01000006.1-human-gut-metagenome-genome-assembly--contig:-NODE-6-length-24961-cov-1.119634_pt1 | contig 24961 bp, 23 predicted proteins | sample MGYA00242751_ERZ504561 | MGnify/ENA primary metagenome ERZ504561 (study PRJEB26092, sample SAMD00036245) | human gut metagenome | host: Homo sapiens | study: EMG produced TPA metagenomics assembly of the...
ATAGACAATGAGTTCTTTCTTACCCAAAATCTGGTCGCACAGGATGATGGCGGCATTCAGGTAACCGCCTCCGTTGCCTTGCAAATCGAGAATCAGGTCTTTCATGCCTTGCTTCTGCAACTTGTGGAGGGCATCGGTAAATTCTTGTCCGGTGGTAGCGGCAAAGCGGTTCACACGGATATAACCGATTTTTCCTTCTACCATGTACGAAGCATCCAGACTGTATACGGGAATCTTGTCGCGCTTGATGGTGAAGGGCAGCAACTCTTTCACACCGGCACGCAACACTTTTACCGTCACCGTGGAGCCTTTTGGTCCGCGCAAGCGGCGCATCACTTCGTCAGTGTTCATCTTCACACCGGCAATGACCGTGTCGTTCACTTCGATGATGCGGTCGCCGGCCAGGATGCCGACTTTCTCGGAAGGTCCTCCCGATACGGGCTGGATGACAAAGAGGGTGTCGGTAGCCATATTAAACTGGATACCGATGCCATCGAAGTTTCCCTGAAGGGGTTCGTTGAGCCGCTTCACTTCTTCCGGGTCGGAATAGGTGGAGTGCGGGTCGAGCTCTTCCAGCATGCTGACAATGGCGGTTTCCACCAGTTTGTCTTCGTCTACCTTATCTACATAGAGATTGGAGATGGCGAACTCGGCCAGCTGCAGTTTGCGCGAAGGCGAATCGAGCAGCTTGTTCTGGGCAGGCAGGGCAGTCCATGCCGCACATCCTGCCAATAAAGCGAATAGGTATTTTCTGATTTTCATGTGCATTCTTTCATTTTATTCCACTTCCATGCCTTCGGGCAGAAAGTCGGTACATCCTTGCCATACTGCAGGAGTTCACGGACGATGGTGGAACTGATGGAGGTCAGTTCGGGCTCCGTAAAGAGTAGGATGGTTTCTACGCCGGCCAGCTTGCGGTTGATGTCGGCAATGGTTTCTTCGTATTCAAAGTCGTGTACGGTACGGATGCCGCGGATAATGAATCCGGCCTCGCGCTCGCGGGCAAAATCAACGGTAAGGTTGTCGTATGCCTCGACCTTGATGCGCGGCTCGTCGGCATAAAGTTTGCGAATCATCTCTACGCGCTTCTCGGTGGGGAACCAGGTTTTCTTTTTGTCGTTCACCCCAATGCCGATGATGATTTCGTCCATAAAGGTCAGGGCACGCTTCACCACGGAATAGTGCCCGATAGTAAACGGGTCGAATGTGCCCGGAAAATATCGCTCTTTTCATCACTGATGACTGGCAGTTTTTAATTATTAATTCTTCATTCCTCATTCTTAATCAGGTCTTCCTCTACCACCAGATTGTCGATGATGAAGTTCTGGCGTTCCATGGTGTTCTTTCCCATGTAGAACTCCAGCAGTTCCTTCACGCGTCGGTCTTGCGAAGGGTGACCTGCTCCAGACGCATGTCCTTACCGATGAAATGGCGGAACTCGTCGGGCGAGATTTCTCCCAATCCTTTGAATCGGGTGATTTCGGGATTGGGACTCAACTTCTCGATGGCAGCCACACGCTCTTCTTCCGAATAGCAGTAGATGGTTTCGTACACCCCTTTCTTGCGGTTACGCACGCGGAACAGGGGGGTCTGCAGGATGTACACATGACCTTTCTTTATCAGGTCGGGGAAGAACTGCAGGAAGAAGGTAATCATCAGCAGGCGGATGTGCATACCGTCCACATCGGCATCGGTGGCCACGATTACCTTATTATATCGGAGTCCGTCGAGCCCTTCTTCAATGTTCAGGGCAGCCTGCAGGAGGTTGAACTCTTCGTTCTCGTAGACCACCTTCTTGGTGAGTCCGAAAGAATTCAGCGGCTTACCGCGCAAGCTGAACACGGCCTGCGTATTGACATCGCGGCTTTTCGTGATGGAACCGCTGGCGGAGTCTCCCTCGGTGATGAAGATGGAGCTTTCCAGACGGGGGTCGTCTTCTTCTTTCTTTCCGCCTTTCTGGTCGTTCAGGTGGATGCGGCAGTCGCGCAACTTACGGTTGTGCAGGTTGGCTTTCTTGGCACGCTCACGGGCTATCTTCGTGACGCCGGCAATGGCCTTGCGTTCTTTTTCGGATTCCTGGATTTTCTGCAGCAGGACTTCGGCCACATCGGGATGCTTGTGGAGGTAGTTGTCTACCTGCTCTTTTACGAAATCGCCCACAAACTTGTTGACGCTGACGCCCGACAAAGGATAGGGGTTGCCTTCGGAATCTTTCTCCGGTGCCATAGACAGTGAGCCCAACTTGATTTTTGGTCTGGCTTTCGAACGTAGGTTCAATCACGTTGATGGCAATGGCAGCCACCAGTCCGTTACGGATGTCCTGAAACTCCAGGTTCTTTCCGTAGAACTCCTTGATGGCACGGGCTATGTGTTCCTTGAACGCGCTCTGGTGGGTTCCTCCCTGCGTGGTGTGCTGACCGTTGACAAAGGAATAGTATTCCTCGCCATACTGCGCACTGTGGGTAAAGGCTATCTCAATGTCTTCGCCCGTCAGGTGCACAATGGGATACAGTCCCGGCGCAGTCATGTTGTCGTTCAGCAAGTCTTCCAGTCCGTTACGGCTCACAATGCGGTGTCCGTTATAATAGATGGAAAGGCCCGTATTTAAATAGGTATAATTGCGGAGCATGGTCTCAATGAACTCCGGACGGAAGTGGTAGTTCTGGAACAGGGTATCGTCGGGCTCAAAGAAGATGTAGGTTCCGTTTTCTTCGTCCGTGGCGCAGGTCTCGTCGCTGACCAGTTCTCCACGTTCGAACACGGCCTTGCGCATCTGTCCGTCGCGGGCACTCCAGGCCACGAAACGGCTGCTCAATGCATTGACCGCCTTGGCTCCCACTCCGTTCAGACCGACACTTTTCTTGAAGGCCTTGGTATCGTACTTTCCTCCGGTGTTCAGCATGGAAACGGCATCGACCAGACTTCCCAAAGGAATGCCTCGTCCATAGTCGCGCACGGACACCCGCAGGTTGTCTTCCATCTGGATTTCAATGCGCTTTCCGGCTCCCATCTTGAACTCGTCGATACTGTTGTCGACGACTTCTTTCAACAGCACATAAATTCCGTCTTCCACCTGCGAACCGTCGCCCAGGCGACCGATGTACATACCGGGACGGGTACGTACGTGCTCCATGTCGCTCAGGTGGCGAATGTTCTCTTCGGTATAAGCTACAGAGGAAACGGTTTGTTCATTGAGTTCTTCCATATCTATTCCCCCTCTGTTTTTTAAATCATTTTCTTATAAGCACGGCGGCGTTTGTGTTGCACGGATTCGAATGCGCTCCACTGTGCCTGTACTTTCTTGTTGAGCTCAAGCTCCGGATTACTTTCCCCATACTCAAATCCCATCTGCTGGAAAATAGGCACAAGGTCGTAGAACAAGAGAGCGTTGACTCCCTTGCTCTGGTATTCGGGCTTCACGCCTACCAGCAGCAAATCGAGCACACGCGGACGCTTGATGAACAGGGCCTTTAACAGGTGGTACCAGCCGAAAGGAAGCATCTTTCCCTTGGCTTTCTGCAAGGCTTTCGACAAGGACGGCATGGCGATTCCCACTGCCACCAGGTTGCCTTCCGCATCTTCTACCAACGACACCATGCGCAGGTCGATGAGCGGCAGATACATCTTTATATATTGGTTAATCTGTCCCTGCGTCATCTGCGAATATCCGTAAAGAGGCGCATAGGCTTCGTTAATCAAATCGAAGATTTTCTGCCCGTAGTTCTGCTTCTTGATTTCGCTCCGCTTGAGCTTCTTAATTTTCAGGTTGTACTTCTGAAGAATGATTTCGGAGATGCGCACAAACTTGTCCGGAAGCTGGTGGGGCACGCTCAGTTTGTATTCCACCCAGTCGGCTTCTTTCTCAAAGCCTAACTGCTCCATGTGTTCCGGATAATAGGAATAATTTATAGATGGTGGCCATCGTACTCAACTGGTCGAATCCTTCAACCAGCATTCCTTCGGCATCCATATCCGTAAATCCCAACGGACCGACAATGGCTTCCATACCTTTTTCTTTTCCCCATTGCTCTACGGCTTTCAGCAAGGCTGAAGACACTTCTTCTTCGTCAATGAAGTCCAGCCAGCCAAAACGGACTTCTTTCTTGTTCCAGGTGTCATTTGCACGGTGGTTGATGATGGCAGCCACACGCCCCACTATCTCCTCGCCTTTGTATGCCAGGAAATATTCTGCCTCGCAGAATTCAAATGCCGGATTCTTCTTGGGATTGAAGGTATTCAGCATGTCATCGTACAAATCGGGAACGGAATAGGGATTATCTTTATAAAGTTCGTAATTAAAACGAATGAACTTCTTCAGTTCTTTTTTCGTAGTGACTTTTTTAATCGTGATAGTCATTGTGGTATAATTTTCTTTCGTTCGCTTTGAGTTTAGAAAAATTAAGGCTGTAAAGATAGTGTTTTTTCTCCTAAAAAGCTGGCTATTCACTGATTTTCACACTTTAAGGATTTTTTTACGCAAGAAGCAAACGGCATACGAAAATTAGAAATTTGATGGGATTTTAAGGTATCTTTTCATTTCATTTCCAGAATGAAGAAAGCAGTAATTCCGGTAATCCACTGTTTGACAGTAAAATAAGTCATCTTTTCCCCTTGAGAATTGAAAAATCAGCTTCTCCCCGACGGATGGACGGGATTTTCAGATTCTCGCGGCGTTTATTTCCACCAGCCGCCGGGCAAGGCAAGAATCATGGCTACCACTTCGGCATAGTTTTTCTGTCCGGAAGGAATCTGGTTGCCTTTGAGGTAATACTCATACATCAGTTCCTGCACTCGTCCTACCCACGGATTGTAGCGTGCCTGCCAGTAGGCTTGCTTTTCACGAAGGGTCTGCAAAATCTCGGGACGGATGGAAGCAAGCAGTTGCCGGTAGTCTTCTTCTTCCAACAATGTAGCGGCATTGGAGAGCACATAGGGTAGCAGACCGAAATAGCCGGAGTAGCGGACGGCTGGTGAAACGGAGCGGATGCAAATCTGATAGGCCCAGAAGTTGGCTTCGGCCTCGCTGCTTATTCCCAACAGATGGGAATATTCATGGGTATAGGTGAACGGCCATTGCAAGGGAGGCAGCTCGCGGTTGAGCTGTGACTCGGCAAAAAAAGGGCCCATGTAGCCCAACACGCCGACACCGGAATAGAGTGCGTTGAACATGACTTGCTTGGGATGCTGGTAGCTTCTCGGTGAAGAAAGACCGAAACGGGAGGGCACCTGGGCAAAGAGTTGCTTCACCTCTTTTTCGATGATCTCGTGCGAAGGGAAAGGCGACTGCGTGTAGGCTTGATTCAAGCGGCGGGTATAGTCGGCCAGAAAATGCTGAAAGGTGGAATCCTGATAGGCCACATATTCTACAGAGGAACGCGTAAAGAAGTCTTTCCGGAAATAGTTGATTCCCCAGCCTACATAGAACCAGAGGTACACTCCTACCAGCAGCTCGGCTTCTGCACGCAAGGTCCACTTCCACCCTTTCTTTTTCTTCCAGCCCCACAGCGGTAGTCCGGCAAGGAGTACACACGCGGCTACAAAAAACCATTCTTCCATGGAGAAGGGTATCCAGGAAACCAGGGCCGACAACAGTGCGGACAAAGCGGGATAAAAGTGACGGGCATACATCTCGCCCCAATCGGGCAAGAGGCGGCAAAGGAAGATGAAGCACACCCCCAAGGCCTCTGCGGTCCAACGTACGTAACGTAAGGGAAAACTTTTCATATACACAAAGTTATATGTTTTCAGACAAGGTGAAGGAAGTGACAAAGAAATTATATATTTTTGTAACACAGATTAATCATGAATTATACTTAGATAGAAATGGCTTTAAACTACATCTGGATTGCATTTTTCCTTCTGGCCTTCGTGGTGGCACTGGTCAAGCTCGTATTTTTAGGCGACACGGCCGTATTTCCGGAGATTATCAATTCTACTTTCGCTTCTTCCAAAACGGCGTTCGAAATCTCATTGGGACTGACGGGGGTGTTGTCGCTCTGGCTGGGCATCATGAAGATTGGAGAAAAGGGAGGGGTTATCCAGCTTTTCGCCCGCCTGCTGAGTCCGCTGTTTTCGAAACTGTTTCCGGAGATTCCGAAAGGGCATCCGGTGACGGGAAGTATTTTCATGAACCTGGCGGCGAATATGCTGGGGCTGGACAATGCGGCCACACCGCTCGGCCTGAAAGCCATGGAGGGACTGCAGGAGCTGAACCCACGAAAGGATACAGCCAGCAACCCGATGATCATGTTTTTAGTGCTGAACACGTCGGGACTGACACTGATTCCCATCAGCATCATGGTATACCGGGCACAGATGGGAGCCGCACAGCCTACGGACGTGTTTGTTCCGATTCTGCTGGCGACTTTCTTTTCGACGATGGCCGGTATCATTGCGGTCAGCCTGTACCAGCGCATCAACCTGCTGAACCGGACTATTCTGCTGTTTCTCGGAGGAGCCAGTCTGCTCATTGCAGGCATCATCTGGCTTTTCCTTCAGCTTAGCCGGGAACAGATTGACCTCTACTCTACCACCTTTGCCAATGTGTTTCTCTTTCTCGTCATCATCGGCTTTATCGTGTCGGGCATGCGGAAAAGAATCAATGTGTACGATGCCTCGTGGAAGGAGCCAAAGAAGGATTTTCTACTGCCGTGCGCATCATTCCTTACTTGGTGGCCATCCTGGTTTCCATCGGTGTGTTCCGTGCTTCGGGCGCCATGGATTTTCTGATTCAGGCATCGCCGGGGTGGTACGGAGTTGCGGAATAGACGACCAGTTTGTCGGCGCACTGCCCACGGCACTGATGAAGCCGCTGAGCGGTAGCGGGGCCCGCGGACTGATGGTGGACGCCATGAGCACCTACGGAGCCGATTCGTTTGTCGGCCGTCTGGCCTGCATCTTCCAGGGGTCAACGGATACTACATTTTATATTCTGGCGGTGTATTTCGGAAGCGTCAGCGTGACGCGTACAAGGCATGCGTTAAGCTGCGGACTGATAGCCGACTTTACCGGAATACTAGCTGCCATTTTCATCGGATATTTATTTTTCAATTAACATAAGCTATGATTAGTTATCAGACAGAGGGCATAGACATGCCCGCCATCAAGAAGCGCGAAACGACTGCATGGATCAAAGCCGTGGCCGATACCTACGGCAAGAAGGTGGGCGAAATAGCGTACATCTTCTGTTCGGACGAGAAGATCTTAGAGGTGAACCGCCAGTACTTGCAGCATGATTATTACACGGACATCATTACGTTCGACTACTGCGAAGGCAAGAAACTGTCGGGCGATTTGTTCATCAGCCTGGACACGGTACGCACCAACGCCGAACAGTTCAATGCGCCGTATGAGACGGAACTCTACCGCGTAATCATACACGGCATACTGCATCTTTGCGGCATCAATGACAAGGGGCCGGGAGAACGCGAAATCATGGAAGCCGCAGAAAACAAAGCACTGGAAATGCGGAAAGATTTCATGTAATTCGTATTTTTGCAAAGGATTAAAAACATAAAAGCTAATGGATTTCAAGTATGATGTAATCGTAATCGGAGCCGGTCATGCCGGATGTGAAGCAGCGGCTGCGGCAGCCAATCTGGGCTCAAAGACCTGCCTGATTACAATGGACATGAACAAAATCGGGCAGATGAGCTGTAACCCGGCCGTAGGGGGTATTGCCAAGGGACAAATCGTCAGAGAGATTGACGCCTTGGGAGGATACATGGGACTGGTGACAGACAAGACCGCCATCCAGTTCCGTATGCTGAACCGTTCCAAAGGACCGGCCATGTGGAGTCCGCGCGCCCAGTGCGACCGAGGAAAATTTATCTGGGCCTGGAGAGAAATTCTGGAGAACCTGCCCAACCTGCATATCTGGCAAGATACGGTGGAAGAGTTGTTGGTGGAGAATGGCGAAGTGACCGGCGTGGTGACTTGCTGGGGAGTGACGTTTCATGCCAAATGTGTGGTGCTGACTGCCGGTACTTTCCTGAACGGTCTGATGCACATCGGACACAAGATGCTGGCAGGAGGACGCTGTGCGGAACCGGCATCGTATCACCTGACTGAATCCATCACCCGCCACGGCATTACGGCCGGACGCATGAAGACGGGTACCCCGGTGCGCATCGACGGAAAGAGCGTGCACTTTGACCTGATGGACACACAGGACGGCGAGAATGATTTCCACCGCTTCTCGTTTATCAGCGAACCGCGCCACCTGAAACAGCTGCAATGCTGGACCTGCTTTACCAACGAAGAGGTGCACGACACACTCCGGAAAGGACTGGCCGACTCTCCCCTTTTCAACGGACAAATCCAGAGCATCGGACCGCGTTACTGTCCGAGTATCGAAACCAAAATCGTGACCTTTCCTGATAAGCCGCAACACCAGTTGTTCCTGGAACCGGAAGGTGAAACCACACAGGAACTTTACCTGAACGGCTTCTCTTCTTCACTCCCGATGGACATCCAGCTGGAGGCACTGAAGAAGATTCCTTGCTTCAAAGACCTGGTGGTGTACCGCCCGGGATATGCCATCGAATACGACTACTTCGACCCGACACAGTTGAAGCATACATTGGAATCGAAGATGGTGAAAAACCTCTTCTTTGCCGGACAGGTGAACGGGACAACCGGATACGAAGAAGCCGGCGGACAGGGTATCATTGCAGGTATCAACGCGCACCTGAACTGCCACGGCGGCGAGCCATTCGTGCTGGGACGCGACGAAGCTTACATCGGTGTACTGATTGACGACCTCGTGACCAAAGGTGTGGATGAGCCGTACCGTATGTTTACTTCGAGAGCGGAATACCGCATCTTGCTTCGTCAGGATGATGCCGACATGCGACTGACCGAACGGGCTTATCAGCTGGGACTGGTGAAAGCCGACCGCTACGAAATCCTGCAAAAGAAACGGGCCGAAATAGACCGCATCGTAAACTTCGTAAGCACCTTCTCCGTGAAGGCCGACAAGATAAACGACGCCCTCGAAAAGTTAGGAACAGCTCCGCTTACTCACGGATGCAAGCTGGTTGACTTAATCAGCCGTCCGCAGATTACGATTGAAAATATCGCTCCTTATATCCCCGCCTTCCAGGCAGCACTCGACAAAATCGAGGACCGAAAAGAAGAGGTAATCGAGGCAGCCGAAATCCGCATCAAGTACAAAGGCTACATCGACCGGGAGCGTACGATTGCCGACAAGATACACCGGTTGGAGTCCATCCGAATCAAAGGAAAGTTTGACTACGCGAACCTGCAATCCCTGTCGACCGAAGCCCGCCAGAAGCTGGTGAAGATAGACCCGGAAACCCTGGCACAAGCCAGCCGCATCCCCGGCGTATCACCGAGCGACATCAACGTGCTGTTAGTGCTTTTGGGACGATAAAGCAGGTATGTTTCACGTGAAACAATTTGTTTAAGGAATACACATAAAATACTGGATATGAATAAAGAAACATTAAAGAAAAACCTTCGAGAAATACCCGATTTCCCCAAGCCCGGAATTCTGTTCTACGACGTCACTACCCTGTTCAAAAATGCGGAATGCTTGCAGGGCATGATAGACGAATTGTATGAGCTGTACAAGGACAAAGGGATTACCAAAGTGGTAGGTATCGAGTCCAGAGGATTCATCTTGGGAGGTGCCTTGGCGGCCCGCTTAGGAGCCGGATTCATCATGGCCCGCAAGCCCGGAAAGTTGCCGGCTGAAGTCATTGAAGAAACTTACGCCAAGGAGTATGGAACCGACACCATACAACTTCACAAGGATGCCATCAGCAAAGACGACGTAGTATTGCTGCACGACGACTTGCTGGCTACGGGCGGAACCATGGCGGCAGCTTACCGACTGGTAAAACGCTGCGGCGTGGAGAAAGCGTATGTCAACTTCGTCATCGAGCTGAAAGGACTGAACGGAAGAAACGCTTTCGAAAAGGACGTAGAGGTCACTACCCTTTTAGAACTATAACACGAGAAGAATCCCCTACAAAAAGGGGGAAATTATATGCAGCCTTCTTTGCAGGAAACCTCTCCTCAAAGAAGGCTGTATTCACCCTGACAAGAACCCTACGACATGGAAGAAACAGAAAAGACAAGCAACACCAGTGAATACCTGAAAGGAATCGTATTGAACCTTCCGGAAGTCCGGGCATCTACCAATACCTGAACAAGGAAGGGGTCATCATCTACGTGGGAAAAGCCAAGAATCTGAAGCGCCGTGTCTATTCTTATTTCTCCAAGGACCACCAGTCGGCCAAGACACGCATGCTGGTTTCCAAGATTGCCGACATCCGCTACATCGTGGTGAACTCGGAAGAGGATGCCCTGCTGCTGGAGAATAACCTGATCAAGAAATACAAGCCAAGATACAACGTGCTGCTGAAGGACGACAAGACCTACCCTTCCATCTGCATCAGCAACGAGTATTTCCCACGCATCTACAAGACCCGGAAGATTATTCGCGACGGTTCGAATTACTTCGGCCCGTACAGCCACGTGCCTTCCATGATGGCCTTGCTAGAGCTGATAAAAAAACTGTATCCGCTCCGTACCTGCCACCTGGCACTGACGCCCGAAAACATTGCGCAGGGGAAGTTCAAGGTCTGCCTGGAATACCACATCAAGAACTGTAAAGGACCCTGCATCGGGAAGCAGTCGCACGAAGAATACATGCAACAGATAGCGCAGGCAAGGGAGCTGCTGAAAGGCAATACCCAAAAGGTAAGCAATGCGCTGATGGAGGAAATGAAACGCCTGGCAGAAGAGATGAAGTTTGAGGAAGCACAAAAACTCAAGGAGCAATACATGCTCATTGAAAGCTATCGCGCTAAGAGTGAAGTAGTGAGTTCGGTGCTTCATCACATTGACGTATTCTCCATAGAAACGGACGAGAATACGGCGTACATCAACTACCTGCACATTACCAACGGATGCATCAACCAGGCCTTCACCTTCGAATACAAGGTGCGCATGAACGAGAGCAAGGAAGAGTTGCTGCAGTTGGGTATCGTGGAAATGCGCGAACGCTATAAAAAGCACGTCGAAGGAAATCATCGTGCCTTTTGAACTGGACATGGAAATGAACGGCGTGACGCTCACGATTCCTAAAAAGGGCGAGAAAAAGCACTTGCTCGACCTTTCGCTGATGAACGTGAAGCAGTATAAAGTGGACCGTCTGAATCAGGCCGAGAAACTGAATCCGGAGCAGCGGAGCGTGCGGCTGATGAAAGAGATTCAGGCACAGCTGCAACTGGAGAAAATGCCGAACCACATTGAGTGTTTTGATAACTCCAACATTCAGGGGGCGGATGCAGTGGCTGCCTGCGTGGTGTTCAAGAAAGCCAAACCCAGCAAAAAAGACTACCGGAAATACCTTATCAAAACGGTGGTGGGACCAGATGATTACGCTTCCATGCAGGAAGTGGTACGTCGGCGCTACAGCCGCATTCTGGAAGAGCAAGGTGAACTGCCCGACCTGATTCTGACGGATGGAGGAAAAGGCCAAATGGAAGTGGTAAGACAGGTGATAGAAGACGAGCTACACTTGCAGATTCCCATTGTGGGTCTTGCCAAGAACAACCGTCACCGTACGTCGGAAGTGCTGTTTGGATTTCCACCGCAGACGCTCGGCATCAAGCAAGGCACTCCCCTTTTCCATCTACTGGAAAATATCCAGGATGAGGTGCACCGCTTTGCCATCACCTTCCACCGGGAAAAAAGAAGCAAAAGCCAGATTGCCTCTGCACTCGACCATATCAAAGGTGTCGGCGACAAGCGGAAAACAGCCCTGCTGAAAACATTCAAGAGTGTGGCCCGCATCCGGCAAGCCAGCTTGGAAGAGATTGCAGAAGTGATTGGAGAAAGTGCAGCGAAAAGCGTCAAGGAATCACTGTCGGAATCCAAATAATTTGATTATTTTTGTAGAAACAAGACGAATCACATGAGAGTAGTTATACAGCGCGTGACACACGCATCCGTGACCATTGACGGAATTTGTAAATCGGCCATCAAAGAAGGCTTCATGATTCTGCTCGGCATTGAAGCTGCCGACTCGCAGGAAGATGCAGACTGGCTCTGCAAGAAGATTGTCAACCTCCGTGTTTTTGACGATGAGAATGGCGTAATGAACAAGTCCATTCTGGATGTGCAGGGAGAAATCTTGGTGGTAAGCCAGTTCACACTGATGGCTTCGACCAAGAAGGGAAACCGCCCCTCTTACATCCGGGCTGCCGGACATGAAATTGCCGTTCCTCTATACGAATACTTCTGCAATGAATTGAGCATTGCCCTGGGAAAAGAAGTGGAAACCGGTGAGTTCGGGGCCGACATGAAGGTGGAATTATTGAACAACGGACCGGTGACCATCTGCATGGACACCAAAAACAAGGAATAACCATGACACTGGAAGAAGCACAGAAGACCGTAGACGAATGGATAAAGACGTACGGAGTAAGGTACTTCAGTGAGCTGACCAATATGGCTGTGCTCACAGAAGAAGTGGGTGAACTGGCACGCATCATGGCACGCACCTACGGCGACCAGTCGTTCAAGGCAGGCGAAAAAACGGACTTGGGCGATGAAATGGCCGACGTGCTCTGGGTGTTACTCTGTCTGGCCAACCAGACGGGTGTGGACCTGACGGAAGCGTTCAGAAAGAACCTGGAGAAGAAAACCAACCGAGATAAGGAAAGACATAAAAACAACCCTAAACTATAAAGTATATGAATCCTAATCACGAACATGCGTGCGGATGCGAACATACGCACGAAGAAGAGAGCCAGTACAACAAGTACGAAGATGCGTTGAGCAATATCAAACGAATCTGAAGGACGATGAAATCGCGGAAAAAACAGCCCGACTCATCGAAAAGCACCTGGAAGAAAACAATACGAGGAAGTAAAGAAATTTCTTTTCAATTGTATTGACTTGACTACGCTGAAATGTACAGACAGCGACACAAGCGTGATGAAATTCACGGAAAAGGTCAATGAGTTTGTCGACCGCTACCCTGACCTGAAAAACGTGGCAGCTATCTGTGTATATCCCAACATGGCTGAAATCGTCAACGATACACTGGAAGCAGACGACGTGAAGATTGCCTGCGTATCGGGAGGTTTCCCCTCTTCACAGACCTTCATTGAAGTAAAAGTTGCCGAGACGGCCATGGCTATTCATAGTGGCGCAGACGAAATAGATATCGTAATTTCTGTGGGCAAATTTCTGAGCGGTGACTACGAAGGTATGTGCGATGAAATCGAAGAACTGAAAGAAGTATGCGGCGACAAGCACTTAAAAGTAATCCTGGAAACCGGCGCATTGGGAAGTGCTTCAAATATCAAGAAAGCTTCTATCCTATCTATGTATTCAGGTGCTGACTTTATCAAGACTTCTACCGGAAAAGAAAGTCCGGCTGCTACACCGGAAGCTGCTTACGTAATGTGCCAGGCCATCAAGGAATACTTCCTGGAAACCGGACGTAAAGTAGGATTTAAGCCCGCTGGAGGCATTAACTCCGTGCACGATGCATTAGTATACTACACCATCGTAAAAGAGCTGTTAGGAGAAGAATGGCTGACCAACGAGCTGTTCCGTCTAGGTACAAGCCGCATGGCCAACTTATTGCTTTCTGACATTGTAGGAAGTGAAACCAAGTTCTTCTAAAAAACCTCATATAAGGACATAAAAAAAGCCCTTTTCTTCGATAAAGAAAGGGGCTTTTTTTATGAATCATTTATTTCGTTCAATCACATAATCGATATAAGCCGTCAATGCTTCTTTCAGACTGGAATCGGCCGAAGCGGGAACCAGGGCCAGCGCCTTATCGCGGAACTCGTACATCATGCGGGTGGCGTATTCAATACCTCCCTTTTCTTTCACGGTTTCTACAAAGTTCGCTATCTCCTCTTTCGAAGCTTCCAAGGAACGTATCTTCAAGGCGGTCTGCTTCAAGCTGTCATCCCCCGTCTGGTTCAGTACATACAAGGCAGGAAGCGTGAGCTTTCCTTCCAGCATATCGTTTCCTGTAGGCTTGCCCAGCTCCGAACTCTCGAAGTAATCAAAGATATCGTCCTTTATCTGGAAGGCAATACCAATCATTTCACCTAACAATCCAGCTTTCATTACCTCTTCCTGCACGGCTCCTACTGATACAGCTCCACTCTGCGAACTGGCCTTAAACAGGGCAGCTGTCTTCTTCCGGATGACATCGAAATATGCCTCCTCTGAGAAATCTTCCTTACCAATATTGCCTAACTGCAGAATCTCACCTTCCGACAATTCCTGTCCTAAAGTAGCCACCAGTTCTACCAGTTCCACCTTACCAGTCAGAGCGGCATGCTTCAGACTTGTGGCCAGCATATAATCGCCTACCAGTACGGAAACTTTATTATTGTAGATTGCGTTTACAGAAGACTGCCCCCGACGCTTATCACTCTCATCTACCACATCATCGTGTACCAGACTGGCGGTATGGAGCAGTTCCAGCGACAATGCCGCATGAAAGGTTGACTGATTTAATGTACCGAACAATTTAGCCGTCAGCATCACCAGAATAGGACGCATCATCTTTCCGCTCCGTTTCTTGATGTAAGCCAACACCTCTCCCAAAAGAGGGTCTGTACTCGTCAAAGAGTTTTCAAAAAGCCCTCTGAATTCCTCTAATTCTTTTTCTACAGGCTGCTTTATTAAGTCAATTTTGTTCATGTACATTTATTTAGGCCCACAAAAGTAATAATAAAAGACTGAATACCGTATTTTTTTGTACTTTTACATGAAAAAACTTAATATTTTTACACGAATGGAGAAGCTATTTCTATTAGACGCTTATGCACTGATTTACCGTGCTTATTACGCCTTTATCAAGAATCCTCGCATCAATTCGAAGGGTTTCAACACCTCTGCCATCCTAGGATTTGTCAACACTTTGGAAGAAGTGCTACGGAAAGAGAATCCTACTCACATCGGCATTGCCTTCGACCCGTCGGGACCTACGTTTCGCCACGAAGCCTATGAAGCATACAAAGCACAGCGGGAAGAGACTCCGGAAGCTATCCGGCAGTCGGTTCCTGTCATAAAGGATATTATACGTGCCTATCATATTCCTATTTTAGAGATTGCCGGATACGAAGCTGACGACGTAATCGGCACACTTGCTACGGAAGCCGGCAAAAGAGGCATCAATACCTACATGATGACTCCCGACAAGGACTACGGACAGTTAGTGAGTGAACACGTGTTCATGTATCGTCCCAAATACGGCGACAAAGATTTCGAAGTGATGGGGGTGGAAGAGGTAAAAGCCAAGTTCGACATCCAGTCGCCCTTACAGGTCATCGATATGCTCGGACTTATGGGAGATACGGCCGACAACATTCCAGGATGCCCGGGTGTGGGAGAGAAAACGGCACAGAAACTGATAGCCCAGTTCGGCAGCATCGAGAATCTGTTGGCTCACACCGACGAACTGAAAGGTGCCATCAAGAAGAAGGTGGAAGAAAACAAAGAGCAAATCACGTTCTCAAAATTTCTGGCTACCATCAAAACGGATGTGCCCATCGCACTCGACATGGAAGCACTGAAAAGAGAAGAGCCCGATGAAGAGGAATTGCGCCGTCTGTTCGAAATGCTGGAATTCCGAAGCCTGATTGACCGGGTAATCAAAACAGAAAAAAAAGCTCCCTCCTCTCCTGCCGCTCAACCCGATCTCTTTGGCTTTTTTGCGGAGGAAGATACAGCTGACGCCAAAAATTCAATTCTCACGAGGTTAGAAGACCTGCCATACGACTATCAACTCGTTGATAATAAGGAGAAAATGGCGGTTTTGGCCGAAAAATTACTTGTCCAGAAATTTTTCAGTCTAGACACGGAAACCACCGGAATCGATCCCATCACGGCAGAACTGGTGGGAATGAGCTTCAGTTTTGCCGAAAACCAGGCCTTTTATGTACCGGTACCGGCTAATCGTGAAGAAGCCCTTACAATTGTGAATATATTTAAACCAGCCTTCGAAAATCCAGATTCGCTCAAAATTGGACAAAATATCAAATACGACCTGATCATGCTGGCCAATTACGGAGTGACCCTGAAGGGAAAGATGTTCGATACCATGATTGCGCATTATGTGCTGCAGCCCGAACTTCGTCACGGCATGGACTACCTGGCCGAGATTTACCTGAAATACGAAACCATCAAAATCGAAGAGTTGATTGGAGCAAAAGGGAAAAAGCAAGGAAACATGCGCGACCTGGCTCCCGAGGCAGTTTACAAATATGCTTGTGAGGATGCCGATGTAACCCTCAAACTGAAACAGGTACTCGGGAACGAACTGGAGACTAACGGAGTCAAAAAACTGTTCGAAGAGATAGAAATGCCTTTGGTGCCGGTATTGGCTTACATGGAAAGAAACGGAGTACGTATTGATACGGAAGCACTGAAAGAAACGTCACGACATTTTACGGCCCGGATGAACCAGATAGAAGAAGAGGTACACCAGCTGGCCGGAATGGAATTCAACATTGCCTCTCCCAAACAAGTGGGTGAAGTGTTGTTCGACCGCCTGAAAATCGTGGAAAAAGCCAAGAAGACGAAGACCGGGCAGTATGTCACTTCGGAAGAAGTGCTGGAAAGTCTAAGAGGAAAGCATGAAATCGTAGGAAAGATTCTGGAACATCGCGGACTGAAAAAACTGTTAGGTACCTACATTGATGCCCTACCCCAACTTATCAATCCGGCTACCGGACGCATCCATACATCTTTCAACCAGACGGTCACAGCTACCGGACGACTGAGTTCTAGCAATCCGAACCTGCAGAACATTCCTATCCGCAACGAAGACGGAAAGGAAATCCGAAAGGCTTTCATCCCCGACGAAGGAAGCGAATTCTTCTCGGCTGACTATTCACAAATTGAGCTGCGCATCATGGCACATCTGAGCAATGACCCGCACATGATTGAAGCTTTCCAAAAAGACCAGGACATTCATGCAGCTACTGCCGCTAAAATATATAAGGTAAAACTGGAGGAGGTGACACGCGAACAAAGAAGCAAGGCCAAGACTGCCAATTTCGGTATCATCTACGGAATTTCAGTGTTCGGACTGGCAGAACGTCTGAACGTTGACCGCAAGGAGGCCAAAGCACTTATCGACGGATACTTTGAAAACTATCCGAATGTAAAGGCCTATATTGGACCAGAGCATTCAGGAAGCACGCGAAAAAGGATACATTGAAACCATCTTCAAACGCAAACGCTATCTGCCGGACATCAACTCCAAAAATGCAGTCGTCAGAGGGTATGCCGAACGAAATGCAATCAATGCCCCCATTCAGGCAGTGCCGCCGATATTATTAAGGTAGCCATGATACGCATATACCAGCGCTTCCAGGAAGAAGGTATCCGCTCGAAAATGATTCTCCAGGTACACGACGAATTAAACTTCAGCGTCTTGCCGGAAGAAAAAGAAAAAGTGCAGCAAATTGTGATAAGCGAAATGGAGGCTGCTTACAAAATGAAAGCTCCACTGCGTGCTGACCATGGTTGGGGACACAATTGGCTGGAAGCACACTAAGTCATCCAAATTGTTAACTAATGTTTAATTAGTGACATTTTGCTAATTTGTCGCATTTTTTTTGCCGGAATGCATACAACATATCAAAGCTTTTACTACATTTGCACCGTCAAAAAGAACAAAACGTAAGTAAAACCTTAAAATTAGAAAGATATGAAAAAGATGAATTTAGCAAAGTGTGTAGTTGTTTTAGTTATAACTTTTGTTGCAAGCTTGTCAACTTATGCTGCTAAAATGAATAACAACCTGATTTACAATGCGCAAGAAGTTAACGGATTGAAAGTTGCAGAAACTGTATACAAGAAAGACGGTAACATGCTGACAAACTACATGAAGTATAACTACAAATACAATGACAACAACCAGATGACTGAAAATATGTCACAGAAATGGAATGTAAACAAGAACTGCTGGGAAAACGATTTGTGTATCCGTTATACATACGACAACAAGAGTGTAACTACAGAATACTACAAATGGAATTCCAAGAAGAATGATTTCATTCTGATTCCTGAAATGACTGTTACAATGGACAAATGATTAAATAAGAAAATTCATAAACTCTCTTTTACAAAAGAGGCACTTCGTGATGAAGCGCCTCTTTTTTTATTTTCCACCGACGAAGTCTGCCAAAATTGCCGCTCATTCTGTAGAAGAATAGGCAGGAACTTAAAAAAATAACTATCTTTGCAGAGAATTAGAGTATTATGCATCTGAAAATAGATTAAAAACAAACTATAAATTATGGCATTACAATGTGGTATCGTCGGTTTGCCAAACGTGGGAAAATCGACACTTTTCAACTGCTTATCAAACGCAAAAGCCCAGGCGGCCAACTTCCCGTTCTGCACCATCGAGCCCAATGTGGGCGTGATTACGGTGCCCGATGACCGTCTGAACAAACTGGCCGGGCTGGTGGACCCCGACCGTATAGTGCCCGCTACCGTGGAAATTGTGGACATTGCCGGACTGGTGAAAGGGGCCAGCAAGGGCGAAGGGCTGGGCAACAAGTTCCTGGCCAACATTCGTGAAACGGATGCCATTCTGCACGTGCTGCGCTGCTTCGACGATGAGAACGTGACGCATGTGGACGGCAGTGTGGACCCGGTGCGCGACAAGGAAATCATTGATACGGAACTTCAGCTGAAGGACCTGGAAACCATTGAAAGCCGCATTCAGAAGGTGCAGAAACAGGCGCAGACCGGGGGCGACAAGGTGGCCAGGCAGACGTATGAGGTGCTGGTGCGCTACCGTGAGGCGCTGTTGCAGGGCAAATCGGCACGTACCGTGCAGTTTGAAACGAAGGACGAACAGAAAATAGCGCACGAGCTGTTCCTGCTCACCTCGAAGCCGGTGATGTATGTGTGCAACGTGGACGAAGCCAGCGCCGTAAGCGGCAACAAGTACGTGGAGCAGGTGCGTGAGGCGGTGAAAGAGGAAGGTGCTGAAATCCTGATTGTGGCGGCCAGGACGGAAGCCGACATTGCCGAACTGGAGACGTACGAAGACCGCCGGATGTTCCTGCAGGAGGTGGGGCTGGAAGAGTCGGGCGTGAGCCGGCTGATACGTGCGGCCTACAAGCTGCTGAACCTGGAGACGTACTTCACGGCCGGAAAGATGGAGGTGCGTGCCTGGACGTTCCACAAGGGATGGAAGGCTCCGCAGTGTGCCGGTGTCATCCACACGGATTTCGAAAAGGGATTTATCCGCGCGGAGGTCATCAAGTACGACGACTTTATCCGTTACGGCTCGGAAGCTGCCGTACGTGAGGCCGGAAAGCTCAACGTGGAAGGTAAGGAATACGTGGTGGAAGACGGCGACATCATGCACTTCCGTTTCAACGTGTAACCGTCGGGAGGAGAACACCATGAACTATCTCATCATCGGAACGGGCGGTGTAGGAGGATGCATCGCCGGATTTCTGGCACTGGCAGGCAAGGACGTGACCTGCATTGCCCGCGGAAAGCACCTGGAAGCCATCCGCCGGCAGGGACTGCACCTGAAGTCGGACCTGAAGGGGGAGCATTTCCTCCGCGTAAAGGCATGCACCGCCGAAGAATACCAGGGAAAGGCGGATGTCATCCTGGTGTGCGTGAAAGGCTATTCCATTGACTCCATCCGCCCCGTGCTGGAGCGTGCGGCTACCCCCGACACCCTGGTCATCCCCATCCTGAATGTGTATGGCACGGGGCCCCGCATCGGCCGCCTGGTGCCTTCGGTCAAGGTGCTCGACGGGTGTATCTACATCGTGGGCTTCGTATCGGGCGAAGGGGAAATCAGCCAGATGGGCCGCATCTTCCGCCTGGTGTTCGGGGCGCGTCCGCAGCAGCAGGTGGCTCCCGAACGGCTGGAGAGGATTGCCGGCGAACTCCGCGAGTGCGGCATCAAGGTGGACGTGTCGGACGACATCAACCGGGATACGTTCATCAAATGGTCGTTCATCTCGGCCATGGCCTGCACGGGTGCCTATCACGACGTGCCGATGGGCGAGGTGCAGCACGAGGGTGAGGTGCGCGACACGTTCGTCGGCCTGTCGCGTGAGAGTGCGCAGATTGGGGAGAAACTGGGCATCGCCTACCCCGGCGACCCCGTGGCCTACAACCTGATGGTGATTGACAAGCTCGACCCGCACAGCACGGCTTCCATGCAGAAGGACATTGCCCGGGGGCATGAGTCGGAAATTCAGGGTCTGCTGTTCGATATGATTGACCTGGGCACACAGTTACACATTGACATGCCTACCTACCGGAAGGTGGCGCAAAAATTCCAGCAAGCATGAAGCATCTTATCGATATTGACACCTGGGAGCGGAAGGAGAACTATCTTTTCTTCCGCGATTTCCATAATTCCTGGATTGCCATGACCAGCGAAGTGGACTGCACGGAGGCGTATGCGGAAGCGAAGGCGCAGGGCCGTTCCTTCTTTCTGTATTACCTGTACGCCATTCTTCGTGCGGCGAATGAAATCAAGGAGTTCCGTTACCGGTGGGACAAGCACGGGCAGGTGGTCTGCCACGATACGGTAGACATCACGACGCCCATCGCCGTGCCGGGAAAGACGTTCTACACGGTTCGCATTCCCTGGAACAGTGATTTCAAGGCTTTCTACGAGGAAGCCCGGCGCATCATCACCTCTATCCCGGAGGACGGAGACCCGTACGGCACCGACAAGGAGATTGCGGCGCAGGGCGATTTTGACGTCATCCTGCTCAGTGCCACGCCCAAGCTGTACTTTACTTCCATCTCTTACACGCAGTATGCCCCGGGCCATCCGCTGGACTATCCGCTGATGAATGCGGGCAAGGCGGTGACGCGTGAGGGAAGGCTGGTCATGCCCATTGCACTGACCGTAAGCCACGCCTTTGTAGACGGGGCGCACATCTCACTGTTCTTCGAGAAGGTAGAGAAGTACCTGAAGGAAAGATAAACCTGCTTCTAAAGAATATCGTTATGACAAAGAAAACAAGCTGGTTTCTGTCTGTGGCCGCCACTGTCATCGTACTCATGGGGGGCGGTTACGCGGCGCTGCGGCATAGCCGGACGCAGGTGCATGCCCTTATCAATCAGAGCCTGCAGGAAGCCGAACGCCTTCACTACAACGACCGTCTGAATGCGTTCAGCAGGAACCCGCGCATCTACGTAGACCCGGCCCTGAAGGCTTATCTTTTCGCGCCCGTCTCCAGCCGGAAAATCAAAAGCTATACGCTCCAGACTACAGAAGGGAAAACCACTTACCTGTTCAAGGACAGCATCCCGGAGGAGAAAGCCCGGAAACTATTGAACGAATACCTGCTGGCAGACATACAGCCTGTCAGGGTGGAGGAAGTGAACCGGTTGTTTCAGGAGCAGCTCGAACAAAGGCATGTCAGCGGAACGGCGGGTGTGTTTTATTCTGACAAGTCGGCCCGCACCCGCACACGGGCAGGCATCTTACCCACGCCCTCAGCCTATAAGACTCCGGTCTGCTCGCTCGACCTGACTCACAGCCTGCAACTGCAAGGGTGGGCGGACTACGACTGGCTGACTTTACTCCGCCATATCCACGCGGGCTTTTACGGGCTGCTGTGCCTGCTGCTTGCGGCCACAGGCATACAAGTCTTCCTTTACCTGAAAAAACGGCAAAATAAGCCTGAAAAAGGGCTGTACATCGACCTGAAGCAGCAGATATTGCTGATCGACGGCATGCAGTGTGCCATTTCCAGCCTCGACTTGCAGCTTCTTTACCTGCTATGGGAAAAGAAAGGAGAATGTGTGAACCGTGAAGACTTGAAAACGGCTTGCTGGCCGCACGACCCGCAGGCGGATGAGAAATTAGACGCGCACATACAAACAATCCGGAAAGTCCTGCAAGACTTCCCGGATTATCGGATTTCCACCGCCAGAGGACGGGGATATTATCTGACTGCTGCCTCCTGTTAGGGATTCTGCACCAGGTTAGGATTGGCGTCTATCTCTGTCTGCGGAATGGGGATGGCCAGACGTGAGTCATTCGGCCGGATGGTATAGGCACCGGAAGTCTCCAGCGAAGTCAGGTGCCAGCTTCCCTTACGCTCCACGGGCAATTTATTACGCGTATAATCGTACACTGCCAGGCCCTCGCCCACCAGTTCCTTTCTTCTTTTCTTTCAGAATGCGCTCCAGGGTGAAATCGGCAGCGGCATTTACCTTCATGGCGGTATTCGTGGTACGGTGGGTAATCACGTCGTTCAGGTATTCCATTCCCTTGGTCGCCTGCTCTCCCCCTATTTTCAGACCTGCCTCGGCTGCATTCAGATAAATCTCTGACAGGCGCACGATGCACAAGTTGTTGTCGCGCGGATCGCCGGTCTTGCCGGGGAACTTCGCCAGATAGACTTTCTTGTCACGGGCGCCTTCGGGAAGACCTTCATATTTGCTATGGCAGATACTTCTGTCACACAGTGGCGCACATCCTGCGGGTCTTCATTCAGCAAGTTCAGGTAGTCTTCCGACAGTATCAGATTGTTCCAGTCCACTTTTTCCTCATTGGCATAGACCATAGGAGCTCCTTCTCCACCCGAACCACCGGAAGGTTCCGTCAGCGAGAAGTAGAATTCGAAAAGCGATTCGCTGGTGTATTCTTTTCCCCAGACAGTAGGATACTCGTCAAGGGTGTACAACTGATACAGGCTTTTACTGTTTTCGATGATATCTGTGGCTGCCTTGTAGGCATTCGGATAATCCAGCTTGTTCAAATAAACTCTTGACAGAATACCCTGCACGGCCCAGTAGTTCAGACAGCCGTCCTTCTTCTCCTTGCTAAGGCCGGCCAGCGAGTTGGTCAAGTCGGTAATAATCTGGTCATAGCATTCGGCCACCGTATTGCGTGCTGGCTTCGAAGACTGATCAGTGGCTGTTGTAACGATAGGCACCCCTAATGACTGGCCGTTATCATACGAATAAGGCATGGCAAACACGCGTATAAGATCGTATAAAGCAAGCCCTCTCATGGCCAAGGCCTGAGCCTTAATCTCATTCAGAGCAGCCTCATCAGTAGTTTTTATCAACCCACTTTCAGTTGCAGCTATCAGATTGTTGGTTTGTCGAATCACTTTATAGACTGATTCCACGGCAGGCTTGAATTAAAACTGTCAGTAGCCTTCACGTTATACTCATAATAAGGTGAAACCCTACGTCCGTCTCCTTTCGTCATACGAGCCTGCACATCCGCAGCCCGGCAATCGCCAAAATAAAAGAAATTGTCACCATAATAACTATGTGCTGACGCCAGCCTATAAATGCCGTTTAATGCGCTTTGGGCATCTTCCAAAGAAGAGAAAGCCTGGTCGGTGGGTACGGACGTGGACGGATTCAGGTCCAGCCAACTGTCCGAACAAGAGGTACATGCCAGTGAGGCGGCAAGAAAATAAATAATAGAGTGGTTTCATAATCCAATTCGTTTTTAGAAAGTTAATTGTACGCCGAAGTTGAAGGTACGCATGGCAGGTGCCTCGCAGAACACTTCTCCGTTGACCGGAGTTTCGGGGTCATACTGTTTCCATTTAGCCCATGTCAGCAGGTTGCTGCCTGAGAAATAGATGCGGGCTTTGTCTATCAGGGCCTTGCGGGTCCATTCGGAAGGAAGCGTGAATCCCAGCGTAAGGTTCTTCAGACGCAGATGATCGGTACTGTGAATATAGCGCGAAGAGTTCTGAGGTCCGGCATCTTCCCCATACACAAAGCGCGGTACATTGGTCTGGTCGCCCGGCTCCTGCCAACGGTCCATGGCATATACCGGAAGATTATATCTTGAGTCATAAATGTTCTTGGTACCATTCTCTATATAGGTGCCAGTTTTATCATAAGAATATCCGCCCAAGGAATAGGTCAGCGTAAAGCTCAGGTCCAGCCATTTGTAGTTCAGCATGTTCGTCAGACCGCCAGACACTTTCGGGTTAACCGACTTATAAGGAATGGCCTGCGCCTCACTGGCATTCTCCGTCAGGCTCCGGTCTATAATCACCGTACCGTCTTCCTGCGGTATTTCCTGGTTGCGGTAATACATGGCCTTACCTGTATCCGGATTTACCCCGGCGTATTCTTTTACGTAGAAGGTGTAGTAGGGCAATCCTACTTTGTGAATGAACCATGTGCCCTCGATTGACTGCTCCAGCTGTCCGTTGAGTGACACAATCTTGTTCTTGTTGTGGCTCAGATTGAAGACTGTGGTCCAGTTAAAGTTGTCATTGGCAAAGTTGATGGTACGCAGTTCCAGTTCCCAACCTCTATTATTCAGTTGTCCCAAGTTCCCCAAATAATTTTGGAAACCGGTAGTGCTACTGATAGGACGATTGTAAAGCAAATCTTTCGTATCGCGATTATAATATTCCAAGCTGACAAAAATACGATTGATAAATGCCAGGTCGAGTCCCAAATTCAAGTTATAGTTCTTTTCCCACTTAAGGTTCGGGTTCGGTAATGCCGATTCATAAGATCCACCACCTCCCATATAATTCTGCCCGTAGGAATAAAGTCCCATATATCCGTAAAGAGCACCCGGCTGATTACCATTCACACCATACGAAGCACGTATCTTTAAATCACTCAGCACACTCTTTTATAGATTGCATAAATTTTTCCGCACCTACATTCCACATACCGGATACAGACCAAAAATTTCCCCAACGGTTCTCGGGTGACAGGCGTGAACTGCCGTCACGACGGAAGCTACCGGCAATATAGTAACGGTCATCATAATCATAGTTGATACGGGATACATAAGAAATCATTCTTGAATCCTGAGTAGAAGACACAAAGCTGTTCAATGATGCTGCATTATCCGGTTCCACCAAATAATCTGAAGGAAGTTTGGATTTATCCCCCATTGCTTTGTCAGTCTGATAATTTTCAATTTCATAAGCTACCAACGCAT
>ENA-OQBP01000008-OQBP01000008.1-human-gut-metagenome-genome-assembly--contig:-NODE-8-length-23688-cov-1.292263_pt1 | contig 23688 bp, 29 predicted proteins | sample MGYA00242751_ERZ504561 | MGnify/ENA primary metagenome ERZ504561 (study PRJEB26092, sample SAMD00036245) | human gut metagenome | host: Homo sapiens | study: EMG produced TPA metagenomics assembly of the...
CGATGTTCACTTCATCCGAGCGCAGGATGTCTCGCAGCTGTTCCAGCATTGTCTCGTCCACGCCTCCGCCGTTGTCCTCTACCGTGAAATAGAGCGCATCCTCTCCCAGCCAGCCCCGTACTCTTATATGGATGCATGGCTTCTTCTGGAATCCATATTTGATGCTGTTTTCCAGCAGGGGCTGTAAAAGCAGCTTCGGGATGATGAACTCCATGCAGGCGTCGTCGATGTCGATCTCGTAGGAGAAATTCGCACCGAAGCGGGTGGACTGGATCACAAGGTAATCCTGAAGATATTTCAGATCATCTTTAACGGTGACATTGTGCTTTGTGTTGTTGATGCTGTAGCGCAGGATGCCGATAAACCGCCCGATCAGCTGCTGGGCTCGCTGGGGGTCTGTCGGGATAAGATAGCGGATATTGTCCAGCGTGTTATAAATAAAGTGGGGATTGATCTGCGCCTGAAGATTCTGCATCTCCATCCGGTTGTTCACTTCGGCAAGAGCGATGTTGCGCTGGCTCAGCTCCTGAATGCTGCGAACCATCTTGTTGACCTGACGGGCGATCTCCTCGATCTCATCGCCGGTGTCGATCTCGATGATGTGATCAGGGTCCTCCTTGCGGATGATGCGGATCTCCCGCACGAGGGTGTCCACCGACTTTACCATCTGCTCGGTCATAGCGTGCATGATACGGGCGAACATTGCCGCCCAGCTCAGTTCCAGCAGTACGATCAGGAGCAGACCCACGAAGAGGTAACTATAATTCGTGGGCGAGTAGATGAAGGAGTAAGCCAACACCGTGCCGTTTTCCAGCGAGCGGCTGCTGCGAAGATAGCGGTTCCCGTTCACTCGCACATACTGCGCCGCATCGGCAGGCAGATACTTGTTGGCGTTCTTCTGAGAGAGGAAGGAGGAGTTTGAACAGGCGATGACATCACCGTTGGGTTTGGTGAGGATGGCGTCGTACTGGTACTGGCTGAACAATTTTGTCCAGTCGTTCTCGTTCAGATAGACTGCCACAGCACCCTGATATTCGCCATCCCGGTAGAGCGGATGGATCATAACGTATTCTGAGCTGTTGGCTCGGAAGTGGTAGACCGTGGTGTAGACGGTCCGCATAAGATGGCAGGCGTTGTCCACGGCGATGCAGTTGAATTCCTGCCGGTGGAGATTCATCTCTCTCTCCGAAAAGGTCGTGAACCGAACATCTCCCTTGGAGTCGGTGAGGATGAGCTGCATCTCCACAAGAGCCGAGACGTTGTACTGGCTGATAAGATAACGCAGGTTGTCCTGATCCTTCCGCAGCTCGGAGAGGAACAGCTCGGTGTGTCCGGCGTCCAGCAGAAAGGCTGACGTGTTATTGTACACCTCATGGAAGGTGGAGGCGACACTCTCCAGATGGTCTTCCCGCCGGGCGTTCTGGTTGAGAGCATTCACAACGGCGATTGCAATGCAGAACAAAAGACATCCCAGCAACAGGCTTGAGACCAGCTTACGGGAGGTGCTCCGCTCCAGCTCCTGCTGAAAGCGGCTCTTTTTTGTAGGTGCGATCGTGGTGAATATGATCCATACTTTTTCGCTCCTGCTCTTTGACAAACTTTGCCATACTTCGATTATAATGCCTTGGATCAGATGAGTCAACGGGGCGTGTTGCTGCCCTTTTTTATTGCATAACACAAAAAAACTGCCCGGAACGACCTTCTCCTATCGTTCCGGGCAATTTTGCAGGAGGAATCTGCTACCGTGGATGTCAATCAGGTGAACTGACGAAACGTCCTCGTTTCAGGTGACACGATCAAACGTTCTCGTTCAGGAATGCAGCAATTTCTTCTGATGCGACGGTCTCATCCTCACCCTCAACCGTGACGGTGATGGTTTCGCCCTGCTTGATGCCAAGTCCCATGACTGCCATCAGCTTGCGCATATCACAGGTCTTGCCGTCCTTTTCGATGGTGACCTTGCTGGTATACTTTTTTGCCAGCTTGACCAGCAGACCGGCGGGGCGGGCGTGGACACCAAGTTCGTCCTTGATGGTATAAGTAAACTGTTTCATGGGTTCTCCTTCATTTCCTTCTTCTTTAGCGTGCAAAAAGGGCAGATCAGACGGCGCTCTCGTAGTCCAGCATGAACTGCACAATGCCGTCCATAGCCAGCTCACGAGGGTCGAGCTTCAGCTGACCCTCACGGATCTTGGCATAGCTGATGGGCATATACTGGTGCAGCATATTCATGGGGATGGGGTACTCGCGCAGGTTGTCGAACAGCTTGTTCATGGCTGCAACGACTTCCGGCTGACCGATGTAGTAGCGGGCACGGTCAGAGTAGCTGTACTTGCGGCACTGTGCCAGATGCTTTTCGTCACCGTGGTAGTGCTTTTCCCAGTTTGCAGGGGAAGCCAGCATGACCTGATCCAGCGTTTCGATGAAGTTGGCGCGCTTTTCTTCCGGCACCAGCTCCTTTTCCATCATGCTCAGAGAGAACAGAGCTTCCCGCAGACCAAAGGTCAGAGCAGGACCGACCTTCAGGATGGCAATGCCGTCCGTGACCATGTTGTACAGGTCGGTTGCGGTCTGGTAGTCGGTAGAGTGACCCTCGAAGCAGATGTCAGGGAACTCCTTCAGAGCGGCGCACAGGTCAACGGCAGCAGCGGGGTTGTAGTCGAACACCTGCTCATCGCCAAACTCCACACCGGGCTGGACAACGACTGCGATAACATCCTTCATGCCCTCGCCAACGCCTTCCTCAGTCCAGACGCGCTGATAGGTGGAAACGGTATCACGGAATGCTTCGGGCTTGGTGACAGCCAGCGTATCCTCAGCTTCGGTTGCACCGCCGGGGATGGGCACTTCGCTGCCGATAACGAACACCGGGCGCATTGCATCGGGCTTTTCAGCCTTCAGCTCCTCGTAGCCCTTCATGGCAGCCTTGTACAGCTTTGCGCCACGGCGAGCGATGACCTCGGTCTGGAGCAGACCTTCCGGGTCGTCCGCAACCTTCATGCTGGTATCCAGATGGATCTTGGTAAAGCCAGCGCGTGCATACTGGTAAACCAGTTCCACGGAGTTTTCCATTGCTTCGGACTCCGGCAGCTTCTGCCAAGTCAGAGGTCCGAGGTGGTCGCCTGCCAGAATCATCATGTTTTCGGGCAGACCGATGTCGCTTGCCATTTTCAGGACCATCTGGTAGAAATCAGCGGGCTTCATGCCGGTGTAGCCGCCAAACTGGTTGACCTGATTGGCAGTTGCCTCGATCAGAACAGGGATGTTGCGCTCCTTTGCACGGCGCAGGGCGATCTCGATTACCAGTTCGTTGGCACTGCAATAAGAGGGGATGCCGCAGCGAATGCCCTGACGGCGCTTATCCATCATTTCCTGAAGGGGATGTTTCATTTCTATTCTCCTTTTTATTGATTCAAGCTCTTACAGCTTTGCCTGACCCATGCAGTAGGTCTGGAGCACATCGTAGTTATCCTCCAGTACCACAAGGTCGGCGTCCTTGCCCACCTGAATGGAACCCTTGCGGTCATCCAGATGCAGGCAGCGAGCCGGGTTGATGGTGCAGGCGTTCAGCGCATAGTTGAACGGTACCATTGCATCCTCGACAAGGATCTTCAAGCCCTTGTTGATGTTCAGGGTAGAGCCAGCCAGACCGCCGGTAGAGGTCAGGTGTGCGCTGCCGTCCGGGTAGATCACGATCTCGTTGCCGCCGAAGATGTACTTGCTGCCCACCGGGGTGCCCTTTGCCATCAGAGCGTCGGAGATCATGATGGCGTAGTCGGGGCCCTTGCTCATGAAGTAGTTGTTCAGAGCAGCCGGGGTGGAATGGCAACCATCGCAGATGATCTCGCCGTACATGGTGCGGATGCGGTATGCTGCACCCACCAGACCGTTTGCGCGGTGGTTGAACGGAGTCATACCATTATAGACATGGGTCATGGAGCGTGCGCCGTTGGCGTAAGCCATGACTGCCTGCTCGTAGGTGGCAGCACTGTGACCGATGCTGACCACGATGCCCTGAGAAGCCAGATAGCGGGTCAGCTCAAAGTTGTCGTCCTGCTCGGTAGCCAGCGTAACATAGCGGATATGGCCGTGTGCGGCTTCCTGATAGTGCTTGAACTGCTCTACGCTGGGCTTTGCAATGAACTGCTCCGGCTGTGCGCCTTGTACTTCATGTCCAGATAAGGACCCTCGAAGTGGATGCCAAGGATCTCGGCACCGTCGTAGCCGCCCTCCATGACACGGGCAACGTTGGCAACCGCATTGGTCAGCACCTCAACGCTCTGGGTGATGGTGGTAGCCAGAAAACTGGTCACGCCCTCAGAAACGATGTGCTCTGCCCAGTAACGCAGACCTTCCTCGTTTGCGTCGTTGGTGTCAAACTCATAGGCACCGTGCAGTGGATGTCCATAAAGCCGGGGACGATACGCTTGTCACCGTAATCGTCATCTACATCCTTTGTCCCATAGGGGAAAATGCCGACGATCTTACCCTCTTTGACCTCAATGGCAGCAGGCACAAACTGATCAGCGATCCATACTTTTTTACTTTGAATTATCATCTGAATTGTCCTCCTTCCGAGTGAATTACCCTTATGCCATTATACCGCATACTTTCGGAAAAATATTTACAATTTTCAATCGACTTGTTACTTGTTTCGGCAAACATACCCAAAAAGCCATAGAAATTCAATGGTAAGACAAGGAAAACACCGCTTCCGTTTGTCTTTTTCAAACAAAAAGTTATGGCTTTCAGTTGCCCCCTTGTTTTCTGCTATGGGGGTGTGATATAACAGGAAGGAAGGGATAGTGCGCTTTGGTAAGCCCTGTCTATGATTCGGATAAATACCAACCGATTAGGAGGTAGAATAGCATGAGCATTTTTAATCTGACTGATGAGAAGATGAAGGAAACTTCTTCCACTTTTACTGCACATGAGATCTATCAGCAGCCTGCAACTTGGCGCAAGACCTGCGCACAGCTGGCTGGCTGCAAGGACGAGCTGCAGGCTTTTATCGATCAGGTCGTCAAGCAGGATGACTTCGACATCGTTCTGGTCGGCGCAGGCACCAGCGAGTTCGTTGGCAACTCCCTGTTCCAGGCTCTGAACCCCAAGTACAACTACAAGGTCAAGTCCTACGCTTCCACCGATATCGTTCCCTCCCCGGAGAACTTCCTGTCCCGCACCAAGCCCACCCTGCTGGTGAACTTTGGCCGTTCCGGCAACTCTCCCGAGTCTCTGGGCAACGTGGAAGCAGCAGAGGTCGTCTGCCAGAACCTGTACCACCTGTTCGTGACCTGCAACCACGAGGGCACTCTGTCCAAGATGGCTGCAAGCCGCAAGAACTGCTTTGCCCTCAACCTGACCCCGGAGACCCATGACCAGTCCTTCGCCATGACCTCCAGCTACAGCAATATGTATCTGGCAACCTATCTGGCATTGAATCTGGACAAGCTGGATGAGATCACTGCCGAGGTCGAGAAGCTGGCCGTTGCAGGTCAGCACTTCCTCGATGACCAGTTCGGTGAAGTCCAGAAGATCGTGGACGAGTTCGATTACAATCGTATCGTTTATCTGGGCAACATCGGCCTGAAGGGCGTTGCACAGGAGTCCGCTCTGAAGACTCTGGAGCTGACTGCCGGCAAGGTCGCTACCATGTACGATTCCGAGCTGGGCTTCCGTCACGGTCCCAAGTCCATCATTGATGATAACACCCTGACCATCGCTTATCTGAGCGACGATGAGTACCGCCGCCGCTATGAGCTGGATCTGGTCAAGGAAATGGCACATCAGCGCAAGGGCAACAAGATCGTCGTTGTTTACAACCACGATTGCGAAGGCATTGAGGAGCTGGCAGATTACCCCATCCAGATCAAGATCGGTCAGGACATGGAGAACGTTCTGCTGGGTCTGGACTTCATCCTGTTTGCTCAGACCATCGCTCTGATGAAGTCTCTGTCTCTGGGCATTACCCCGGACAACCCCTGCCCCACTGGTGAGGTGAACCGTGTTGTCAAGGGTGTCACCCTGTATCCGTACACGCTGAAGTAATTAAAAAATCAGGAGGGCAACGAACATGATCGGTTTGGTAGTTACCGGCCACGGCCATTTTGCTGATGGCATCCACACTTCCGCTCAGATGATCGCTGGCGAGAACGAGTATGTCCGCTATATCAACTTTGAAGAAGGTATGTCCCCGGAGCAGCTGGCGGAGAAGTTCAACGCCGCATTCGATGAGTTCCGCACCTGCGATGGCGTTGTGGTTCTGTCCGATCTGCCGGCGGCTCTCCCTTCAAGACTGCAGTGGAGTGCAAGTACGCACGCCCCGATCAGAAGATCGAGGTCATTGCCGGCACGAATCTGCCGATGCTCGTTACCGCTGTTACGATGCTGGATATGGAAGATGATCCCCGCTCTCTTGCAGAAGAACTGGTTGACACCGGCAAGGATTGTATGGTAATCTTTGAGTTACAGGCTCCTGCCGAAGAAGCCGAATCTGATGAAAGCGACGGAATCTAAACAATGATCAATTGGGAAGTAATTATTTGGACTTGCATTACGCTGGCAGTCATTATGGGCGTGATCGGTCTCATCCTGTATGCTATCTCTGCCAAGAATATGCGCAATAAGCGCAAGGAGCTTGGCGAAGTCCATACGGACATGAAGGTCGGTTCCCGCATTATGTTTGCCGGTGGCATCTACGGCAAGATCGTAAGCATGGAGGATGAGGATACCCTCCGTGTGGAAGTTGCACCGAAGATCGTTATTACTATTTCCCGTTATGCCGTCCAGAGCATCGTAAAATAATTGCTTTGGTATTTTAATAGCGTTGATCTTGTGTGCCTTCCCTTCATTCGCACACAAGACTTCCATAAATATCTTCATTTGCCAAGAGACCCTCTATCCCAAGCGTAAAAAGACAGGCAGTGAGTGCTGCGCGGCCTCCTGCCTGTCTTTTTACATTCTTAACAAGTCATCCAAGACCTCTTCTTTCCATGATAGAACCCCCACAGCGGTTTGCCATACCGCTGCGGGGGTTCTGTCTTTAAGTGAAAAAAGAATTAGAGCCGATGCTCCGAAGAGCACCGGCTCCAATCCTTAAGGAAGAATGTCTTATGTGGGTTAAGACGGATAAATTCTAAATTATGCCTTGCCGTTGCTGCCGCAGACAAGGATCTTGCTCATGACGTACTCCTTGACCTGCTCACGACCAACTGCACTGTACTTCTTCGGGTCGAATGCCTCGGGATCGCCTGCGAGGTACTCCTTCAGACCCTTGCTGAATGCGATGCGGAGGTCGGTGGCATAGTTCACCTTGCACATACCGCGGGCAACGCACTCACGGACGGCATCATCCGGGACACCGGAGGTGCCATGCAGCACCAGAGGAACAGAAACGACCTTGCGGATCTCGCTCAGGCGGTCGATGTCCAGCTTCGGGGTTCCCTTGTAAACGCCGTGCGCAGTGCCGATAGCAACAGCCAGAGAATCCACACCGGTGCGCTCCACGAACTCAGCTGCTTCGGAAGGAACAGTGTAGCCATTGCCATTGCCGCCGTCCAGATCATCTTCCTTGCCGCCGACCTTGCCCAGCTCGGCTTCCACAGGGATGCCGGCTGCATGGCAGGCACGAACAACTTCCTTGGTGATCTCGATGTTTTCCTCGAAAACATGGTGAGAACCATCGATCATCACAGAGGTGTAGCCTGCACGGAATGCTTTCATAGCCAGCTCGTAGCTGCTGCCGTGGTCAAGGTGCATCACAACAGGAACAGTAGCCTCGGAAGCGGCAGCTGCGACCATGGCATGGAACATAGCCGGAGAAGCGTACTTCAGAGTACCCGGAGTGGTCTGGACGATAACGGGTGCACGCAGCTCCTCAGCAGCGGCGATGATTGCCTGAACCATCTCCATGTTCTCTGCATTGAATGCGCCGATTGCATAATGGTTCTTCTGAGCATCCAGCATCAGTTCTTTGGTAGTGACTAAAGCCATAATTACCCTCCTGAAACATTTACTTTCTTATCGTTTACTCTGCCCTTCAAGAGCCGATCGCTCATAATGGCAGATAGGATATACAAGCATCCACCATTATTATAGATAGTCGTCACTAATTTATCAAGAGCAAAAAACGGTGAAGCCTTTGCAATTTACGGTTAGAAATCGAGGTGGGCGTCTTTCCGGGCGGCTTCCAGTACGGCTACCGCCGATCTCATTGCACGAATGCGCCGCTCTTTGACGGCATCCTGCGGAACAATCAGGAAGTTGGAGATGCCAAGAACTTCAAACCACCATGGCGTATCGGAGATTTCACTGATGTAGGGTTCTTTTCCCTTCCGGGTGACAACAAGTTTCTGGCAGTTGTTGCTGCCCGGCTCAATCAGGATGCTGCCCTCGGTGCCAATGATCTGGGCACTGTTGTGCGCAGAGCTATCTTTTGCAGCCGTACACTGACAGACAAAATTCGGGTATTCCAGAATCAGGATGCCGCTGGTGTCGATGCCGTTGGCGTGGCGGTTCGGGTAATAGTGGACGGCTTTCGGGTCGCCAAAAAGCCCTACCACAAAATAGATATTATAAATATTGAGGTCCATCAAGGCTCCGCCGCAGTATGCGGGGTCGAACACAGGGGGAGTCTGCCCATTCATAAAGGCATCGTACCGGCTGGAATACTGGCAGAAGGTGCAGGATACCGTCTTGATGTCACCGATCTCCTTTGCAAACAACTTTGCCAGACCATAGTTCGGGTGGTCGATGGTCGTAATAGCCTCCAGCAGATGCAAATGGCGCTCTTCCGCAAGGCCGAGCAGTTCATCCAGCTGTGCCAAGGTGGGGACGATGGGCTTTTCGCAGAGAACGTGCTTTCCGGCCAGCAGCGCAGCCTTGGCCTGCTCAAAATGCAGGCTGTTGGGGGTGGCGATATATATAAGTTCCACCTCCGGGTCTGCCAGCATCTCGTTGTACTCGGTATAGACCTTGGGAATATGAAACTCGTTGGCCATTGCAGCTCTGGTGTCTGCGTTGCGAGAATACACGGCAACAACAGGCATTGTTGTAGGACGCGCAAACTCCTTTGCCATCGTATGAGCGATGGAGCCTGTTCCAACCATTCCAATATTCATAGAGGATTCCTTTCACTTCTTATTTTGAAGATTCTGCTTTACAAACTCACTGGGCGACATATGATACTTCATATTAAAGGACTTGGAAAAATAATGGATGGAGGTGTAGCCCAGCCGCAGGGAAATCTCACTGATGGTATAGCGGTTTTCCAGCAGCATCTGACAGCTTCTCTCCAGCTTTTTATCATTGATGTACTTTTTCGGGGACTGGTCGATGGAATTCTTGAACATCAGCTGCAACGCCGTCCGCGACAGCGAAAAGTGTTCGCAGATTTCCGGGATCGTCAGAGGAAGGTAGATGTTTTCATCAATATAGGCAATGATCCGGTCAAACAGTTCATCCATTGCACTCTTGTGCACGGAATTGCTGGGCTGGTTCATGGGAGAAGCATAGGTCCCTTGCAGAAGCCGGATGATAATCTCAGTCAACAGACAGAGCATCAGACTGTTCATATAGGGAATGCCGGTTGTGCTTTCCCGGACGAACGCTTTTATTAAGGAGTTGATCTTCTGGTCATAGTGGAACACACGGTTGATCAGAGCATCGTACCAGACCTCCTGTTCCACAGGGGTCAGATTGCGCATATCGAACAGCACCGTCATATAGGATGCGTTGTGGGTGTCATCCGTATACTGGGTGTGGAACTGACCGGGACCGTAGATCATCAGTTCCTTGTCTTTCAGCTGGTACAGTGTTCCGTCCACCTCAGTTTCGAGTTCGCCCTCGTCTACATACGTCAACTCAAAAAAGTTATGCTGCTCACCCTTAAAGCAGTAGTTCGGGGTGCGGATTCTATAATAATACCCCAAGATCTTCTGCATTTCAATACGGGGCAGAACTGCAAGGAACTCATACTGGGAAGGGAAATCGGTAACATGGAGAGAATAGCTGCTCTCGGCATACAGTTCAAATTCCAGCTTCTGTGTAGTAGAAACCGCCGCAAAATAGACATTGGGCTTGATGTGGACCAGCCGGTTCATGGCAAACTCTTGTACATCGGCGGCATCTGCCGTATGGGAGACCAGCAAAACACCGATGCCGTCTTGCACCTCTATATAGGTATCACAGTTAAAACAATAGAACTGTGATACATAGCGGCGGGTGATGGCGGTCAGATGCTGGTGGATCAGGTCAGGGTGCGTGAGCCTGATGGGTTCGTGGTAGGTCTGGCCGTACTCCAGAAAGCTGTCGTTGGAAGTTTCGCGTTGCATATCCAGAATCCTCCTTCTCTCAAACTTGTATTGAGTATAACATTTTTTGTTGAATATTACCAGCTTTTTCCGACGAGTTTTGGAAGATTGTAATGAGAAGCCACGAAAATAACCGATTTTTAGAAACAGTTTGTTAAAAAATATAAAGACATTTGTTCAAATATCGCCTATAATGTAGTTACTCTGAATTGGAAACTCAGACAAAAATTTCAAGGAGGAATGAAAAAATGCCGAACATTGTTCTAACTCGAATCGACAATCGTCTGGTTCATGGACAGGTTGCTACGCAGTGGTGCGGCGCAATCGGCGCAAACCTGATTCTGGTGGCAAATGACGAGGTGGCTGGCAACAGCCTGCGTCAGGGCCTGATGAACATGGCTGCTCCTTCATATGCAGCTATGCGCTACTGGACCATCCAGAAGACGATCGACACCATCCACAAGGCAAACGCAAAGCAGCTGATCTTCATCGTCTGCGAGAATCCGCAGGATGTCGTGAAGCTGGTGGAGGGTGGCGTTCCCATCAAGAAAGTCAACATCGGTAATATGCACATGGCTGACGGCAAGCGTCAGGTGGCAGGTTCCGTTGCAGTTGACGATTCCGATGTGGCTGCTTTCAAGCGGCTGCAGGAACTCGGTGTGGAACTGGAGATTCGTCGTGTTCCTACCGAACATGCGGAAAGCACCGACAAGCTGTTCAAGTAAACAGACGGCTGCTCTCCTAAATACTGAAAAGGAGTACTTATTATGGGCTTTAGTGCACTTCAGATCATTCTGGTCTTTGTGTGGGTCTTTATCGTGGCCATCGACCAGTTTGATTTCTTGGAATCCCTGTACCAGCCTATCGTTTCCGGTGCTGTCATCGGTGCGATCTTGGGCGATCTCCCCACCGGTCTGATCGTTGGCGGTACTTACCAGCTGATGACCATCGGTAACATGCCTGTTGGCGGCGCACAGCCGCCAAACGCCGTTATCGGCGGCGTCATGGCTACCGTGTTCGCAATTTCTTCTCATCTGGATACCACCGCTGCTGTCGGTCTGGCAGTTCCCTTTGCTCTGATCGGCCAGTACATGGTTACCTTCCTGTTCACCCTCATGTCCCCCATGATGTCCAAGGCTGACCAGCTGGCAGCAAAGGGCGACACTAAGGGCATTGTCCGTCTGAACTACATTGCAATGGCTCTGCTGGGCCTGCTGTTCGCAGTTGTCTGCACCCTCGGTATGCTGGGCGGCTCTGCAATGGGCACCACTCTGAGCAATCTGGCTGAGAAGTTCAGCTGGGTCATGGCTGGTCTGGGCGCTGCCGGTGGTATGATGCGTTTCGTCGGTTTCGCAACCCTGCTGCGTATCATGCTGTCCAACGAGTTCTGGGGCATCTACTTTGCTGGTTTTGCTCTGGCAACCATCATCGGCTACATCCCCGAACTGTCCGGCTCTGCTCTGCTGCTGATCGCATTTGTGGGCATTGCAATTGCTCTGTACGACTACCAGACTCGCGTTGCTATCAAGCAGGCTGCTGGTTCTGGTTTTGCTGCGAATGGAGGCGACGACGAAGATGGCATCTAATGCAACTCATTACAACAATCTGACTCCCGCGAAGCCTTTGGATAAGGCTACGCTGAATAAGATGGTGTTCCGTTCCCTGAACCTGCAGGCATCTTTCAACTACGAGCGTATGCAGGCTGCCGGCTGGCTGTACTGCATCCTGCCCGGTCTGGAAAAGATCCACGGCGATAACAAGGAAGACCTGAAGCTCTCCATGGAGCATAACCTTGAGTTCTTCAATACTCACCCCTTCCTCGTTACCTTCGTTATGGGCATCATCCTCTCTCTGGAACAGCAGAAGGCTGACATCGAAACCATTCGTGCCGTGCGTGTTGCCGCTATGGGTCCTCTGGGCGGTATCGGCGACGCAATCTTCTGGTTCACTCTGGTTCCTATCACCGCAGGTATCACATCGAACATGGCAATAAACGGATCGCTTGCTGGTCCTATCATGTTCCTGCTGATTTTCAACATCGTGCAGTTTGCTTGCCGCTTCTTCCTGATGTACTGGTCTTATAATCTGGGTACTAAGGCTATCGACATTCTGACTGCAAACGCTAAGGAGTTCACTCGTGCCGCTTCCATGCTGGGCGTGTTCATCGTTGGTGCTCTGACCTCCAACTACGGCGGCACCACCGTTGCTACCGTTATCGAGAACGGCGACAGCCCCATCGTTATCCAGAGCATTCTGGATGGCGTTCTGCCCAAGCTGATTCCTCTGGCTCTGACCCTCGGCCTGTTCTTCCTGATGAAGAAGAAGAACTGGAAGCCCGTTACCTGCATCGCTCTGCTGCTGGTGATCGGTCTGGTCGGCGCATTCTTTGGTATCTTCGCTTAATTCAAAGCTGGAGCTACAATGCACGCTGTACTTCTTGATTTTAATGGGACGATGTTCTTTGATACCCGCTTTCACATGGAGGCGTGGTCAGAGATCTATCATGAATTGCATCCCGAAGATACGAACCCTCTTGACCCTAAACTGATCTGCGGACCGTGTAATGAGTCGATCATTCAGAACATGGCACCGTGGCTCAATGCCGAGGAGCGAAAGCAATACTCGGAGCGGAAAGAGGAACGGTATCGCAAGGTGTGTAGGAGAAATCCTGACAGTTTACACCTCGTAGCAGGTGCTGAAAAGTTGATGCAAGGCTTGCATGAGCGGGGCATCCCCTTTATTCTGGCAAGTGCTTCTATCAAGGCAAACGTTGATTTTTACTTCGACAGCTTCCCCATTGGGAAATGGTTGAAGAAAGAAGATGTTGTCTACGATGATGGAACCTATGCTGATAAAGGCGAAATGCACTTAGAAGCTGCCAGACGACTGAACGTTCCGTTTGCGGAATGTATGGTCATCGAGGATAGTGTGGCTGCCATCACTCTGGCAAAACGAAATGGCGCAGGTCAGATCGTTGCCATCGGTGAAAAAGCAGACGGGTCGGATTTGATCCAGCTTGGTGCAGAGCATTACATCCACGACTTTACAGAATTTGATTACGCATGGTTGGAAAACTGAAATTCGTCCAGTGAGTTTCCATTTCCACAGTTGATAAAAGACGGCTTCGGTTATACGGAGCCGTCTTTTTTCGTTAATAAACAGGTGAGGACAGTTTTATGGAGAGCTTGGCAAACCACCAGCAGATGGTCGATCCCACTATGGTATGGGGTTCGATCAAAAGTAACGATGCGGTCAGAATGGACGTGTCGTTCACTTGGAAAAAGGAAGAATGGCTGATCCCTGCAGTCTTTCCGATTCCGGGCGGATTGGCAGTAGATGTGGCTCGTAAGCTGCCATATTATCACCTGAAGAACCGCCTGACGATCTATGAAAAGCGCAAGAATGCCGGGTTCCATTCGCCGCTGGAACGGCTGATGCTGGACCGGTACGACCCCTTTCATTTTCATCCTAGGGGGCATCTTTTGACGGAGAACACCTGTATTGATGAATGGCGTTCGGAACGGTTCATCTGGAATCCGCTCCGAATGTCTCCCGTTACCCCCCAAGGATTATTATCCGGCCAGAAAGCTGGTGGAGCATTACGGATTCGATTTGAATACCGGGTGGGTCATCTTCCGGCTGTATTTCAAAAGCGAGCTTTTGTCAGTTCACGATCAGGAACTGACGCTGATGCTGGAAGCTCCCGATGAACCTGTGCCGGGGCCGATCTTGAAGATTGAAGAGGCGGGACAGCTTATCGTGTTTCAGAATCCGCTTACTAAAAAAGCGGAAATGATTACGGTCACTGTGCTGGAAAATGGGGTGATCGAACACCCTTTCAAAAAGCAGGGACCGGTCAAGTACCCCGCCAATTATGTGATTCTTCATTATCGCTTTCACCCGGAGAAAAAGGAACAACAATATTGTCTTATGGACACTTGGCTGACCGATGAACCGATCGAATTGGAACCGAGCGTAGAACCGGAGCAGCTGCACCCCGAAGAAGCGCAGCTCCATGACCCTCGGTTTTCCAAGGTGACCTTGCAGGACTATGTGGCAGAAAATAAAAATCATGCGGCATATTCCTCACTGACGCACTATCCGAGACTTTCGACCGAATGGCAATTTGTGGCGATCCACAAGGAAAGAAAGAATGTCCGTGTAAAGCTGAAAAGGGACTGGACATAACAACGATGTTGTGTTAGGGTAAACAAAGAGCATTCGATATTGATTACAGATAAGGACGCGCTGCACCTTATCTGCTTGTAAAAGGAGAAGTTTTATGAATTCATCAACATTACTTGTCGTCCTTGCTGTTGTGGTCGTGTGTGCAGTTGCCTTTTTGCTTTTTTCCCGCTCCGGGAAAAACAAAACGGCTGAGAAAAAAGTAGACCCTGCCGAAGTAAGCAAATACGCACAGGTTGCACAGGACATTCTGAAAGGCATCGGCGGCAAAGACAACGTAGTATCTGCCAGCTACTGCACTACCCGCCTGCGCTTTGTGGTCAAAAACTACAATCAGGTCAATGAGCAGGCCGTAAAAGCGGCAGGCGCATCAGGCATCATCCGTCCGGGAAAAAACGCCTGTCAGGTCATTGTCGGCACGAAGGTCAAGTCCATTTATGACGAACTGGACAAGCTGCTGAAGTAAAGAAGGGGCTGTTGCACAAGGATAAAACCGGTGTAACAGCCTCTTTTTCATTCATGTTGCAATTTTTTCAGCGTTTCAAACGTATCTAAATTAAAGTGGCATATCATCTTCCTATTTCACAAATCCTTGCCGTTTTCAGACAGGAGGTTGCTTTTATGAAAGTATCTGCCGACTATCGTATGCTCGCTCTCGATGCCCTGCGCGGAAAATGGAAAACTGCTGTTTTGACAGGTATTGCCGCCAGTGCGCTCGGTGCTACCATTGTGAGCAGTTCCAACAGTGCCGTATCCAATTCCAATCAGGCAAAGGACATCCATTTTGAACTGTTCTCCCAGCCCAACGGCGGTCGGCTGCTTGCTGTTCTGCTTGCCGGCATTGGTCTGTGGGCAGTCCTCCAACTGATCGTGGGCGGTGCAGTTCAACTGGGATATGCTCATTTTAATCTGAACCTTGTAGATGGAAATGATGCTGCCATCTCGGACTTGTTCTCTCAGAAAGACCGTCTGTGGGATGGCTTCTGCATGAAATTCCTGCAGGGTCTGTACATCGCCCTCTGGTCGCTGCTGTTGGTGATTCCGGGAATCGTGAAAACATACAGCTATGCGATGACACCTTACATCATGTCCGAGCATCCTTCGCTGACCGCAAATGAAGCGATCACAGAATCCCGGCGGATCATGAATGGCAACAAATGGCGGCTGTTCTGTCTGGATTTCAGCTTCATTGGCTGGGAGCTGCTCTGTTCGGTGCCACTGTATGCCGAGGGTTTTCTGGTTCTCAAATATTTCACCGGTTCAGAGGCTCTGGCGATTTCTCTTGTTCTTCTGCTGACAATTCCATTGAGCATTGGCTTCTTTTTTGTACACCCCTATGAGGAAGCTGCATGGGCTACTTTCTACCGCGATATTACCGCAGCACCTACCGAACCGGATGAAGCATATTGACTTTTATATTAAAATTATCGTTGTAGTTCCCTTCATCGGCTATGACTCTAAATGGCCGGATCAGAGTAAACATAGATTGAAAAAGCTGATCCAAAACGCAAACGATTCTATTGTTATTTCACATTCTGCGGATGTTTCCAGTTATAAAAAAAGGAATTACTATATGGTCGATCATGCAGAGTATCTCATCGGTGTGTTTGATAATCAGAAAAAGCTGCGTTCAGGCACAGCACAGACAGTCAACTATGCCTTGCATCAGGGAAAAGTAATCACTCTGATCCATCCAGACACTATGGAGATAACAGCCCCTGCGCCTTAACAAATTCACAAAAATTTTTCATTAGCATTTCCAACAAAATATTTTCATTGAAGGGGTGCTGTGATATAATAAGATATAAAACTACGCTCAGAACAAATGGTGCCGCTATGAACAAATATATTGGACAGCAATTTGCTGCTTTAAGATACGAAAAAATATTTTGGTTGTTGAATGAAACTACATCTGCTGGTGGATGCGGCTCCTTCAACGCGGCTTCTTCATGTCCTGCGTCAGCCTGTCTTTATGACAGTGCGGCGTGGGGCTTTTTTATTGCCTGAAAGGAGTATGAGAACATGAGTCTGAAATATACCTGCCCCAGCTGTGGAACCCCATTGGGTTATGAGGGATTGTGTTGGAAATGTAAGTGCGAGCAAGAACGGCAAGCTGCTCTGGCCTGGATGCCGGAACAAATTGTCGAAAAACAAAGAAACTTGATACAGAACATCCAGAGGCTGGCTGATATGGAGGACCCGGAGTTCACCGACTTCTGGCAGCTGCTTAGCTACCATGATGCCATCACCCCGGAGATTCAGCGAGTGGCACTGGCCGCAGAGGTGTTCTGGCCCTGTGAGATCTATTATCATGCTCCCGCCGATGTGCGGGATGGTCTGATCCATGCGCTGTTGTCCGCAGAATATTCCAGCGCGGCCTCCAACCTGATGAGTTGCCTTGCTATGCAAGGAGATGACAAGGCAATGGAGACTCTGCTGGAGCTGGAGCGACATCCCCGGCCCTGGCGCAAGGGCCTCTATGTGGACCCCTCCAGCTATGCACAGATCGGCGGCTGGACCTTTGACAGGGAAGGCCAGAGAATCCAACTCAACTTCGATACCTGCTATCCTATGGTCAAAGGAACCACCGGCGAGAAATCTCCCGTCCGCATTGGCCGGGCACGGGAGGACATTTGCCCCCACTGTGGAGGGCGCATGGTGGATATGTTGGTGCTGGATGGCCGAGACGAGCGGCTCCGGTTCCTGGGGCTGGATGGTGTCTTGACTGCCACCTGCTGCCCCAGCTGTGTGGGATTTTTGAAAGGCCCCGCCTTCAATCACTTCACTTTGGACGGCGGCGTGGAGATCTTTCCTTCTGAACTTTTTGACGGGGAGGAAAAGATGGATTGTTATGTCCGACCCGAGGAGTACAAGGCCCTCACCGAGAATCCCTTTGTGCTGGGCAAATCACCTGTTCCCCTATTTTATGGGTGCGCCCGTGAGGATGTAAACACCATCGGCGGTTTTGGCAACTGGGTACAGGACGCGGAATATACCATCTGCCCCCACTGCGGCAAGCCCATGAAATATCTGGCCCAAATTCAGTGGGATACGGTGTTTGACTGTGCGGAGGGGACGCTCTATGTGGAGTTCTGCCCAGACTGCCAGATCGTATCCATGCAGCATCAGCAAACCTGAGAGGAGACCTTGCCATGAGTTTGCCAAAGCGTGATGGCGTGCATAACCGCTACTATCTGATCCACAAGCCGGACACTTCACCGGAGGTGCTGGCGGAGGCGGATCTCTGCATTCAGGATGTACTGAACGGCACTGCCCGTGAAAATCACTCCGCCTACCCGACTGTGGTGCGAAATCACAACGGGACACCGTTCCTTCCGGATCAGCTACTGGAACGGTATCTGACCGGGCTGCTGCTGAAGGAATTTTCCTGCGAGAATGCTGTTTCCCTCTGCGATGCCATGCGGCGGCTGGCGGGCTGGCAGGAGATCCGCTATGCGTTGGAGAAGTACATAGAAAAGCAGGTGCAGGAACGCTACTTCCTTGTAGGAGAGCGTGAAGATGGGTTTACCGTCTTTCCACCCTGCACAGTGCGGCCGGAATTGCAAACGGAAGATGTAGACGAAGGGCTGCTGCGATTTGCCTGCTATGTGGCGGTCTGCCATACAGTGTATGGGCAGAGTTTTGAATCCCTCACCACCGAACACATCCTTGGCCTGGTTTCCCAGCTCCGCCCTGATATGGTAAAGGAACTGAAAACGGCTGGCAGCGGCAAATTGCCGCCTAACATCCAAAAGCGGAAAACAAAGCACCTAACCGCCTCGGCCAACGATGCCTTTGCCACCATCCGAATCACCGCCAAGGATTCCACGGAGGAGTGCTATGATGAAGCCCTGGACTATCTATGCGCGGTACTGGAGCAGGAGGAATTCCCCCGCAGTTACTCAGTGGAGTTTAGAGGAAAAGAAAAACTCTATCTGCCATTCCCGGATTGCCTAAGAAGGGAGTCAATCAGCTCTTTGCCTGTGCTGTGCAACACCCAATCCTGCATCCGGCTATAGAGCGATACGCTCGTCTGGCTATGCGGGAGTATGAGTGGTACCAAAACCTCGCGGATGAAGCCTGCGCGATGCCCGGCTCTTTCGCTGTATTCGCTCTTGGATTAGAGGGAGAACAATGGGCACCGCTGGTGGCGGAGTATCTGGATCTCTGCGACGACGAGCACTCCTCACTGCAAGCAAAATTCCTTCATGCCTTGATCCGGAAGTTTGGTTTCCAACCATGGACGCTGGGGGGTATTGGTGCGGGGCACTTTATCTATGCAGTGGCTTGAGCCTGCTAAGGAATTCAGCCGCCTGATTGCCAATGCGGAAAGTCTGGATGCACTGCTGGCAGTCAAGCACCGCTTTTCTGCTTATCTTCTGTCGGAAGAAAACAAAGACCCGAAATTCCGGGCTATCGCTTGGCAGAGTCTGCTCCGGGCCATTTGGGGCACATCTTCCGAAAACGGTGGCAGCAAGGTTATCAAGTCAGCACCGAAGGAACTGAAAGAGAAATATCAGCAAGTGTTTGCGTAAGGAGGGTACAGAATGAACAGCGAGCAGATCACGGCTTTTTTTACAGGAGCATTGGTATATTGCCTCAGTGATCATTGGGGTCGTGATTTTGATTGGAGCAATCCGCAACTGGAACTGGCTCTGCGACCCTACCGGCAAGCCGGATTCTCACCGCTATGGACGCGGCTCCCGGCGGGTGATCTTCTTCCTGCTGGGTGTCCTTCTGATCGTGGTGAGCATCTGGGGATTCGTGCTGAAATTGCAATAAAAGGAGCGATCCCATGACCCAAGAAGAACAGATCCGCCTCTATCGGCTGATGGAAAAGCTCAACTGGTTTTTCCATCAAGAGATGCACTACCTGGATCGGGAAACGGCGGAAAAGACCGCACGAGAGTGTTACCCGGAAATTCGAGATTTTACATACGATATTTTATGGAACGACCTGCCCAAAGAGGTCCAGGAGCAGCTCATGGACGAGGAGGAATCCCTATGAGTGCGCTGATTTGCTCTTTTGATGGTCTGCACGACAACAGAGTCCTGCGCTACTACGCTGACTTTGAAGCCCACATCCTGCACATGGATACCCAGACCGAGGCCGGAGAGAAAGTATCCGTTCACTTTACTGGCCTGCTGGCCCACTGGTTTGAAAATGTGGTTCAGGACAACATCCTCTTCGGCATGGATGAGATCAGCGTGGACGCTTTTTTTGAACAGAATAAAGACCTGCTGAGCGGGACCATCTCTTACGGTTTTCCCGCCTGTTGCAGCATCGAGGAACTGCGGGAGCGCATGGATCGGGAGCACATCCGGGTATTTGTCATTGATTCTTCCCTTGGGCTGTGCGGATTTGTATTGGCTCAGGAGGTGAAACTGCAATGTCCATAACTGCCTATAAAGTTGAAGCCGTCGGTCATGACCGAAAGGGTGAGTTTGAGGAGTAAAGCCATGACATCAATAGACTTTCTGAACAAGGTACATAAAAACTGGACTCGCAGGAATACAGCCTCTCTTATTCTCCGGCCAAGTCCAAGAATTATATGCTGTACTGCAATGGCAACTTCATCGGCGGCCTGTTCGATGAGGAACTGTGCTTCGTCTACGCCGACAGCGTGAGTGAGCTGTTGGGACAGCCGGAACCCGTCTATCGCGGATACTCCAGCACCGCCCAGCACAGGATGCTGGTGATCCCGGAGGAACACTGGGCAAAGGCGCTGAAACTGCTCTATGCCGAGAAATTTGACTGGAGCCGGTTGGTGTACGACATCACATACACCAGCATTGGCGCGGCTGTGGTGGAGGACTTCTACGACGAGAATGTGGTATTCCTGCGCTTCTGCTTTGAAAAGGAGCTGTTGAAAAAGAATCCTCTGGACCGGCAAGGCCGTATCCTGCGGATGGTCTATATCAACCAGGACTTGACAAATACCGGTAAATATTTGTTTCCTGAGTTGCTGGACAAGTTCCTTGCCTTTTTTGATAGGAAAGGAAAAACCAGTCTGGAAACCATGCTGAATCGGTGGTACACCGCGCTGGAGAAGGAGTACCGCAGCCAGACGGCGGGATAAGGAGGACTGCACCAATGTTTGAAGAATTCTATGAGATGTACGAGTCCGAGGAGCAGGAAGTGGTCGCTTTGATCAATCGCTGCATCGGGGGCGGATATAACAACAGGGGCAACTTTTGGGAAATGACCGTTGTGACGCTGGGCGTGGTATTTTGTGACACCGGCAAAGTCACCACCAAAGAGGAGCGGCTGGAGTGGCCGGTCACCGATGAGGAGCGTCACAGCGAAAAGGGCTGGGAACGCTTTCAAAACGAGCAGATCTGCCGCCTGAAGATCCGCCAGATGAAAGAGGAATGGGCAAAAAGATCTGGTGTCATGGCCCTGGTGTATCTCCCAGGTGGTCAAGGCCCACGAGGACTGTCCGGAACTTCAAGCCGTTCTGGACGAGTACCACAAGCCGGTGGTGATCCAGGACCAGGTGCTGGGTGAACTGAAGCTGGACAAGGACTATGATACCTTCGAGGGAGAAATCCAGTGGTGCGGAAAGGATGTGCTTCTTTCCCTTGAGGTCAATGCGGAGAGCAAGCCCTCCTGGACCCGCGCCCGCAGTGCCGCCAAGAAGTTGCTGGCCGACTGTGAAACTTGGGACAAGGCCATGCGAGAGCTTGCGGCCAAGAACCTGACCGAGCTGGCCAACAACTGGCTCTCCCAGGATGAGGAACCCCCCCGCAATCCGGAAACCGACCCCATCACAGAGGAAGAATTGGCCCGACGGATCAGCCTGACGAGCCTGTCCGTCACCTCCGGTGGCAGCTTCACCGCCTGGTTTGACTGCGACGAGATGTTCACCGACCATGCGGTGACGATCTACGGCTCCTTGAAAAAGGGCCTCAAAACTGCCAACATTGAGGGGTAAGGAGGATAACATTATGAAACTGAACTGTAAACGCATTGATTTTACATATATACCCGGCGAGGAAATCTTCAACTTTCCCGAGGAATCGGGACTACCCTTTCTCTTCGATGTAGAGGAAGAACTGACCGGCGATCCTGCTGCCATGGATGCGGTGGGAGAAATGCTGGATGAGGCGGAGAAATTGGCGGAGAAGGCCAAAGCCGCCATCAAAGCGGCGCTGGCAGACGAGGACAGCCGCTACCATAGCGTTGTGACATTTTTCATGGAGTTCCATCGGGACGATGTAGGCCCGGATATTGTGGCGGAACTTTTTCCGGGAACCGACCCAGCCAAACTGTCCTTTGCTGAGATGGTTGACTTTTTGAAGCTCAAGCGGTTCGGCAGTCTGGTGGATAGCGAGATGAACCAGCAAGTTTTCATTCTGGATCTGTCCTTTAACCCGGAGATTACCGACGAACTGATGGTAATCTACTTTGATTTGAACAAGGAGATTTTCTGTATCACACATGAGAGCTGAGCGTGACTGACATACACGAGGAAAGGAGCAATCCCTATGAAAGCATTTGACCCCAATTACAAGCTGCTGGACGAGATGTATCAGGACGATTACTATCCTGCTTTTCTGGTGGACAAGGTAAAGGACGAGCTTCAGAAGGTCATCGCCCTGCTGGAGAGTGGCGAAACCGACACCGAAGTGGTGCAGGAAACGCTGGACGAGGCGGTCTGCGGCATCAATGATCTCCAGGAGGAGTTTGACGAGAACGACAGCGAGATCGAAACGGTGGCGCGGGAATGTATTGCGGCAACCGTGGCCTACATTCTGGAGTGGTTTGGCATCCCCATTGACACCGAGGAGGCCATCCGGGAACGGGACTGGTGAACCCTATGGCAGAAAAAGAACTGGCCCTTTTGTGATGAGTGCGGAAGCCTGTTTTTCAAAGGCTCCTCACAGATGATGGGGCTGTGCCCGGAATGTGCTCATGTTCTCTATGGCTACCCGAATTGTGACCATCATTTTCAGGATGGCCGGTGTGTGAACTGCTATTGGGACGGCTCAAAGAGTGTGTACATCAAGAAACAGAATCAACAGGAGGAAACTGATATGCCTACAACTGAATGGCTGAACAAATACGAAGCAATCAAGGATAAATTGACCTGTAAAGATGACTTGGAGGCCCATTTCACAGAGAAAGTGATTGGGAACATGGCGGTGGATGTGCTGGACATCGGCACCGTCCATTTCCCCACCGGGCAGATTTTCGCCTGTGATCCGCTGGTGGAACTGGAGGACACTCTGCCGTTCCTTCAAACGATCCCCGCCGGAACCTTATCCCGTAAAAATCTGCGTGGTGCCCAGCGAACAATACGGCGACCGCTATGCCTGCGTCAAGGTGGAGGTTTCTCAGGAAAAGCCTGTCCGCTATGAGCTGGGCATGGTGGGCAACGAGGATCTGGACGAGGAACTGGGAGAGGACGAGTATTTTGGCTTTGGCGTAGACGCGGGGATGGGTTGTGTCGCGGACATCCAGACCCAGGCGGCCTTCAAGGCATACTGGGCCAAGCGTTTAGAAGAAGACCCGGACATCGACCCCTACAACGACCTGTTCTGCGATCTTCTGGAAGAAAACGCCAAAGCCTACCCCAAATATCAGGGGGACTGCGGCGACTGGCTCAACTGGACAGTGCCGGGCACGGACTGCAACCTGCCCATCTTTGCCTCCGGCTGGGGGGGATGGTTACTATCCTGTCTACTTCGGGTATGACGCCAAGGGCAAAATCTGCGCCGTGTATGTGCGGTTCATTGACATTGAAGCCAGTTATCGAGAGCAGGATTAAAAATGTGACAGAACAAAGGAGAGCGCCATGAAAGCCACCGCCGGAGAGGTCTATACCGTCTACAACCAATATCTGAAACGCTACACCGCCTGCTAGGTGGCATATATTGCGCCGCCGGACTCGGTGAGTAAGCAGCCCTGGGCGGTGATCCTCTCTCTGGATTGGGTGGGCGACGCCCCTCTGACTGCGGAGGAACTGCCTCATCTCCGCCCACTCTACAAGGACTTCATGTACTGGTCCCGCGACCTCCATCTGCTGCGGGTACCGTTGGAGGTCCCGCCCCAGTATAAGCTGGTGGGCACACTTCCGTCCTTCACCGACCAGCCCTGCCGCTCCTATGGAGGCTGGAGTGACGGCTATGATGTGTACCTCCAGATCCGGTGGCAGGCCATCCCGGAGGAGCGGCGGCGGCCGTTCAAGGA
>ENA-OQBP01000010-OQBP01000010.1-human-gut-metagenome-genome-assembly--contig:-NODE-10-length-20979-cov-0.986188_pt1 | contig 20979 bp, 21 predicted proteins | sample MGYA00242751_ERZ504561 | MGnify/ENA primary metagenome ERZ504561 (study PRJEB26092, sample SAMD00036245) | human gut metagenome | host: Homo sapiens | study: EMG produced TPA metagenomics assembly of...
ATAAATAGAGCTGTACCTCAAAGATATTCTCTGTTAAGTACAGCTCTATAAAGATATATTGACTAAGTATTTTCCTTTTCTCTGATCTTGTTATACGTTTATTCGTTCGGACCGTCCAGTGGAGCTATGTTGTCTTCGTAACCATCATAACCATAATTCTGGTTGATGTGACCTTGTACATTCACAGATGTAGCAGTTTCTGCTATTGGCCACAATACATGGTAAGGTTGTATTGTATAGGTCAGACCATACGCGTTTTTAACTCCCTTGTTGTAGAAGTCTGTTACGTCCATGATGCGATTATAGAAGAAGTTCTCTTGAGAGAATTTATCCATTGAATAAGTTCTTCCTTTATCGTCAGCTTTTCCGGTCTGTGCGTAGATGTAAGCAATACGTGTTAACTCACACTTACGTGGTTCTTCGTAGAACAACTCTCTGGCGCGTTCATCCAATATCATCGAAATGGTGGCTTCACTGGCACTGATTTCACGTGCTTGTGCACGGCGGCGTACTTCGTTGATGTCTGCAGCGGCAGCTCCAGTTTCTCCTTTCCAAATATAAGCTTCAGCTCTCAACAAATAGGTTTCAGCCAGGCGGAAAATGTACCAGTCTGCCCATCCTCCACGCCAGTTGTTTGCTTTCTGGTCTGCTACGTTGGTTTTGTAGTGTGGCCATTCAGACCATGCTCGGATTGTATCGTTTACAAGCAGATTACCTTTGCTATCATATTTCTGAAGAGGTTTTCCATACCATTCAGGGTCTTCTGTTGCCAGTGCCGGATTGTTATAAGTCAAATCTTCCATTCGCATCCAGTTTCCGGGAGCATGACGTAAGTCTGTATTGTCTAATGTCCAGATCATGTGAGTGGCATACCATGTCTGTCGAAGCGTACAGATGCCTCGACCATATTCTAACAGGTATGGATTTTTCTTTTCATCATTGTCTACGAAAGCCTTTTTGCCATTTGGCGTTTTGATATTGCTTGTGGTAGCTGAGTACATAGCAGGATTTGCCGTTTGATTTCCAGACCGGTAGCTGAACGAGCATCCGTTTCATCATAATTGTCTAGTACAATATAAAGAACTTCTTTGTTTTCAGGTAAGTGCTTGTTCTCAGATTGATGTAAATCCCATACCACATTCTTGGTCGGGTCATTCTTGTCTACTCCGAAGCGTTCTTTCATCAAGTGGTGCACTCCGTCACCGATAACTTTGTTACAAGCCTCTATGGCTGCATCGAATTCTCCAAGAGCCAGATCTATTTTGGCAAGCAAATGATAGGCAGCTGCTTGAGTAACTTGACCGATATTTACATCATTCGAAAGATAGGGTGCTGTGGTTTCCAGGTCATTCTTTAACCAGCGCAAGATGGCTTCTCGTTTGGTAGAATAAAAATCATAGCGTGGACCAGTTACTTCTTCTACGATAAAAGGAACGTCACCGTATTGATGTACCAGGCGGTAATAACGGAATGCACGGTGGAAATGAGCCAGTGCTTCAATTTCCTTACGTTGGTCTTCATTTTCAAATTCTGCGGTTTCAGAGCGTGTAAGCAATGTATTGGCATCTTTGATACCTTTATACAGGTAAGTCCAGTAGTTGTTAATCTGACTGTTATTACCTTTTAAGTTAGCACTGGGAGTAATCAGGGCAGTCAGGTCGACAGGTGTGTTTCCTGCATCTGTACGTCCGTTTACAGCCATTTCGGAGAAGAAGTATTCACTTAGGATGCAGGGATCTGCCGAAAATGAAGTTGGATAGTAATCGAAATAACGTACGTCACGGTTTAGCATGTCTGTACCAGTTTTCAGCCCATCGTAGCTGTTGTAGGTATTCTCCGGGGTGAAAAAGGACAATGGTTTCGGGTCCAGCCAGTCGCTACATCCGGTGAATAGTATGCTGGCAGCACCAGCCATGAATAATTTTATATTTTTTGTTTTCATAACGGTTCAACTATTTTTAAAGTGTCATGTTCAATCCAAATAATAAGGTTCTCGGAGTATTTGCATTCGCTGTTTTCCGGGTCATAAGCCGGCCATCCAGAGATAACTCCTACATTCTTTAATGTCAGATTCAGGCTTAAAGCTTGTATCTTTAATCTTTGAATCATGGCTTTCGGGAATGAATATCCCAATGATATGTTATCGAATCGTAAGAATGAGGCATTCTTATAGATGCTGTATGAAACAGGTGCCTGAGCTTTCAAGCGAGGATATTCGTTGATAGGATTTTCTGGAGTCCAGTATTCACGTACAATGGAGTTAGTTACATTCAGTAGTGCATTGCTGTTGGTGAAACGATCCATTGTTTTGACATGTCCCAAATAAGAATACATACTGAAAGAGAAATTCCAGTTCTTGAATAAAGTAACATCGTTGTGCATATTCCAGCGTACTTTTGGAGTAGTATTACCTAAGAAAACTTTGTCATCATTATTGTATTTATAATTCTGGTCTACATCCAACAGCTTAGGGTCACCGGGCACTTGATTATATTTGGCTGCTTCTTCAGCTTCGTTTTCCTGCCATACTCCCAAGAACTTATATCCCATTTTCATCCAATGCATGTCCGATGAAATATCCTTTGGAAATATCATCAGCTTCTTTTTGACCGATTACATTTCCTTCTTCATCTAATACATCTTCCATTAAGCCATATAAGTGTTTGATAGTATTTTTGTTATAAGCCAGATTGAGGTCGTAGACCATTCAAAGTTTTCTCTTTGAATATTGGTAGAACGAAGAGAAATTTTCTACACCCTTTATTTGTTTACCTCACCAATGTTGGAAGTCACAGAAGCGTAACCAATCAAGTCGGGAAGTTTACGGTCGTTAAGCAAGTTGTTTGTTTTCTTAGTATACACGTCAATGCTTCCACCCAAACGTCCATTCAGTAAAGTGAAGTCAACACCGATGTTCCATGATTCTGTGTTTTCCCATTTTAAACTTGAGTTGGCCATGTTGTAACTATAGAATGAATTAGCTTGGATGATTTCACCTGTTAACGGGTCATAATAGAAATATTTTCTCGGTTCAAGTTTCATCAATGCGGCATATTCTCCGATAGAACGGTTACCGTTCTGTCCCCATGACAAACGGAGTTTACCATATTCCAGCCAGCTGATATTTTTCATGAATTTTTCTTCACTGAATACCCATCCTAATGCTACAGAAGGGAACACTGCATAAGGATTTTCTTGTCCGAAAGCAGAATATCCATCCCGGCGTACAGTGGCGGTAATCATATAACGGTTGTCGTATGCATAATGCAGACGTGCCATCAGGGCAGAACCTGTGCGATAAGGTGTCATTTGCACCTAAAACTGGTGAGGTACCGAAGCCCATACCATGGATTCCTAATAAGTCGCTTGGCTGGAAAGCTGAGTTTTCTCCAGTGCTAGACCAGTATTTACGCTGTTCCCAGTTCAACAGTCCTGTGAAATCGAATGCATGTTTGCCGAATGTCTTGTTCCATTTCAACATGTTATCCCACTGCCAATAGAATAGTGTAGAATCGCTACGTTTGGCATATCCACCTTCTGTCTTATAGGCGGGATGATCTGCTGAACGCTGGCTGTAATCATTAATCCATTCAAAGCGAGGAGAATAAGTAGTTTGTAAAGAAAATCCGAATGGCAATTCAGCTTTCAGGAAGATGGAAGCATTCATGTTGTAGATTTTCTTCATCTTGTCCGTATAAGTTTGAGAAATCAACGGGTTCGTAGCATTATTGTTGTCATTCGGGAAATATTTAGGCGTAGTTCCGTCTTCCTCGTATACGCTTCCAAATGGTGATAGGGTGGTATAAGAGTTGTCGCGGCCAATGTAACCTTCGTCACGAGCTGTGAACTGTGTGTTGATACCGTAAGACAAGAAACCGGCAACTTTGTTTTCCAGGTTTACTCGGGCACGGATGGCGCTATATCCTCCTCCAATTATGTTACTTTCGTTCTTCAGGTAATTCAGAGAAGAATAGTATGACATGTCGTCTTTTTTTCCCGGAAATGCTGACAGTATAGTCTTGTCGTAAAGCGGCGTTTTGATAAATCCAGTCTTTCCAGTCTACTTCATTTCCTGCCAGGAAGTTATCAATTTCTATCTGGTTGTACTCCAGACGACGCATCCATACAGCCATAGGGTCTCCGGTATCCGTTCCCATCCACTGAGCCAGTTCGGTATTGGTTAAATTTGACGGGTTATCGTATTTGTTGCTGGTATCATCGCGGTGGATACTTTTTTCTACATCTCTACGGAAATTAATGTAATCCATGCCCTGATAAACTTCAGGCAACTGGTTTACAAAAGAAGCACCTACCGTGGCGTTTAAAGTTAATAGTCGGTTTTCCATTGTTGTTACCTTTCTTCGTTGTGACAAGGATAACACCGTTGGCAGCTTGTGCACCATATACGGCAGCCGAACTGGCATCTTTCAATACATCGATACGTTCTACGTCGTTAGGGTTGATATCGGTCATTTCGCCTGGGTAAATTACTCCATCCAATACAATCAGAGGGTCAGTGCTTGCAGCCATGGTACTTTTTCCGCGAATCATCATGCTGGTATTTCCTTTGGCGTCTGTTTCCATTCCGATAGAAAGTCCAGCAGTACCTGCACGAAGCATATCTTGTAGAGTCTGACGCTGTTCTTTTTCCATATCAGATGCTTTCAGAGAAGCTACGGCACCAGTCAGGTCGGTCTTTTTCATTGTACCATAACCTACAACGACTACTTCACTTAACAGTTGTGTATCTTCTGTCAGTTTGATGGTAGCTGGCTGTTGTAGTTGCTTTTACGGTCTTAGAAGAGAATCCGATATAAGATATAACCAAGCTAGATCCTTTAGGAGCTTCTAGTTCATATTTCCCGTCGATGTCTGTAATTACACCAATGGTTGTACCTTCTACCACTACGTTTGCACCGATAATGGGTTCGCCGGCTGCATCCAATACAGTACCGGTTACTTTAATGGGTTTACCTTTAACTGCAGTGGTTACACTGGATTGTGAGGCTTGTGTACTTTGTGCAACAACTGAATTACCACAGAGTGATAATAGTAATGTAGTTGCCAAAAATGCTTTATTTATATTCATAAAAAGATATTTAAATAAGTTGTTCTTGACTGAGTATATTCATTAATTTTCTGCAAACTGAAGTGTTCCGAGATTGAATTCAGACGCCTGCACCGTATTTCCGCTTGAATGCCAGCCGTCACACGTCAGTTTGAAATATTGATAGGTTTGTTTCATGGGTAATGGAATGCTTACTTCTGCTATATCAGCCGCCGTAGGAATGTTTATGCCAATTGAAATAGGTGTAAAGTTTGTGCCGTCATTACTTCCATATACTGAAACTTTATTCATGCGAATCCAGTCTGTTGTATTGCTAAATGTTCTATGTCGTAAGCGGAAAAAGTCGAATTCTTTAGGCTCTTTCATATCGATGATGAAATAAACTTCTTCGTCCTTTCCTACAGTAATTCCACTTAATGATTTACCTGGTTTTACTAACAAAATGCAGGATTTTTCATCTCCGTCTATTAGTGATTCTGCACTTCCTCCTACGGTACCATCTGTAGGTGTTGGATGTGAGGTGCTGATTGTCCAATTGTTACGGTCTAAATCAGTATAGCCTGCAATGTCGCGCACATGAATCTCTGAAGTGGTACTTACGTTACTACCGTCAGTTGATGATACGGTAATGGTGGCATTCCCTTGGGATTTTGTCGTGATTTTTCCGTAGTTGTCTACATATACTACTTGTGGGTCAGAAGATGAGAAAGTGACATCTGTATTCCATGCATTTTCCGGGAAGACAGAAATTTCTTTTCCTAAATCGATTTCCACACCCGATGCAAGTGTTAATGTTCGGTAGGCTTTTGATATTTCAATTGAGCTGACAGAATAAATTTGTTTATTAACTTCGATGATGCAAGATGCCCACATGTCTGTATTGTTGGTAGACCATGTAGTGAGTGTGGCTTCTCCTTCACCTACAGCTGTTACTTCTCCTGACTCATTTACGGTAAACACAGATTCATTACTACTTGTATAGCGGTAAGCATATTCGTCTTTATCAATGGCATCTTCGGGGGAATAAAGTGATTTGAGCAGTTCCACGTATCCCCTGGGTAAAGGGGATACATGATTGGTTTCTCCGTCTCAGTGAAAGCCATGGAAGTTACTTTTATACTATTATCTACATTTTCTTCACTGCAACTTGTGGCAGCTAGGGCTGCACAGATAAATAAACTGCTATATAATATGATAGGTTTTAATAATTTCATAGTTTACAATTTTAAGTTGGTTAGACTATCGATTCATTTTCCATTTTTCATCTTCCCAGTTGCTGTCAGTTATGTTGTATAACTCAGCGGGTGTTGCCGGATAACCTAAAGCGTTGATTTCTGCCTTCAATGCATCAATATCTTCTTGATATACGATAAAAGGTTTGGTTCCATAATCGTTGATTTCTGTATCGACCGGAGTCAGGAAGCCCCAGTCTTCAAAGAATTGAAGGAGATTTACTTGGAGTATTTGCACGATTGGCGTACAAAATCCAACTGTAAAATGCCTTGCGTTTTTACTGTAGTATCCAAGTTAGGAGTTACACGGAAGTGTTCGTATAAATCAGGATAGAAATCTGTATAGCCGTTTGCATCCATAAATAATTTCAATTGCCAGAAAGGAACCAGTTTGCAAGTGTACATGTGTTCTTCGGTAATGCCGTCGGCTTTCCAGTTCCACATGCAGTGTGGGTTATTTCCTGTAACGATGTAGTCAATTGCTTCTTGGTAGTAGGTTTTTCCTGTAGAAGTTTGTACGCTGTTTAACTTAGATTCTCCACTCAGGTATATTGATACATCCATTGACATAATGTTGTTGGTAACTTCTGTCGTACCAGTCCATTTGAGTCCCGGACGAGTCTGATTGCTATGACCGATTTCATGTCCGAGTACCCATGAGCGTGCTTTCATTCTTTCAGGGCTACAGAACACTTCAGCATAACTGGGCACATATGCAGTGTGGTTAGTAGAAGAGTAAGGATTCTTGCTCTGATGTTCGATATGGAGATACATTCGGTTGGCAAACAAGCGTTTGTCAGGGTTGTTATGATATTTGAACAGCCCCATCAGTGCCCATTCTCTTTCTACTACCGTGTCGAAAAGGTCTACCATTTCTTTGATGGGAGTCTGGTAACTCATATAGTCTTGTACGGCCCATGTGATGACGACGTATTTTCCAACTACATCGATATCTTGCCAGCGAGTATTGCGAAGCATCTCTTCCCATTCTTCCTGGGTTGTGTTGTTGCGTACGTCATAATATCCATTTACTTTTCCAAACGGGAAGTGGACAGTTACGGTCTTTGCTTCAGCGGCTTCTTTGTCTGCTTCGCTTAGTTCCAGAGGAATGTAGTCTTGTGTGAGGTTTTGAATGTATACCAATCCCCCTGTTTCTACTTTGACTTTGTTCTCACCTTGTTTCAAAGCGTATGTTCTAGCTCCGTTGTAGCCACCATTTACCAAATCCTGTACTATCATAGACACATTCTGTCCGTGAGTATCTCCCACAAGAACCAGTACTTCCTCGCCTTGTTCTACATAGATACCGGTAGGGTTGTCTCTTAATCCATATTCGGAAGTCTTCAATATGGAAGCCATGATGGATGGAGTTTGGTAAGGTCTGTAGTCGGCAATACGGTATGCTTTGTCGTAAGTTCCTTTTAATAGAGCCAAAGCCAGCTTCTGATAAGTTTCTCCCGGCATTTTTGTAATTTCTTTTTCTGTGACTCCTTCTCGTAAGGCAGAACAAGTTTCGTCGGTAAATATGGTCGTATAATCAAATTTGTTTTGATTTGTCTGGTAGAAATCCATTTCTGCACAGCTGATTCGGTTGTTGTGGGCTGACTGGATTTCAAAACGTACCTGCTTAACGTCTGTATAACTTTGTTCAAGCTGGATGGTGGTCGGAGTATAGTTCTTGTCCCCACGAGCACATTCTGCTACTTTTGTCCATTCAGAGCTTCCATTGGTCATGACATAGACATTGAACTCGTTGAAAGCTCCATAGCGTGTGCCATTGTCTGTTCTAGGGGTGTAGACAATATAATCCAACTGGGCAAGAGATTTGAATGTATAATCAATGATAAATGGCCAATCAGAGAAAGCACCGAATTTAGAGTTGAAATAGCTTGAATAATCGCCATCGAAAGATTTTTCAATGCCACGGTCTTCTTGTTCTGTTTCTTCCGTAGTGGCGGTAGCACTTGCTACTTCAATCTTAATATCATCTGAGCCTGTAGAAGCGGCTTGACTTACGCTGATATCACGGCGCAAGGTTTTGTAGGTAAGTGATAATACAGTGCTTCTAGATGTTAGATAGGCTGTGGGTGTTGCGGTTACTTTTAATACTTTATCTTTTAACTCGAAAGTACACCAGTTCCCGCTTTCTGGTACAGCACATTGCAGAAGGCTGGGATCTATGTCTTCTGAAAAAATAAGCGTAACTTCCTGCTCACCTCCGCTGGAAGGAAATTCAATTTGCAGAGGTAATACGCGTACCCAGTCTGTCCTTCGTAATTCTTCGGAATCATCAGAACACCCGAAAAGAGAAAAAATCATTACGGTTAGTAAAAAGAAAACTGATTGTGTTAGTTTCTTTTTCTGCGTGTGAAGGTTTTCGTTTTTCATAACAGAAATTTTAGTATTAACAAAAAGTAAACAATTCTCTAAATGGCTAGCTCGATATAGGAACTGACCATTAATGTGTCGCAAATGTAGAATCTTTGATTTTGTTTTACATTCTTTAAATTTCTGAGATGATTCTGTTTTAATATTGGCGGACGATATTATACCTTAATTTGGACGTTTAGTGTATAAGCAAAAGGTAAATTGAATGATTTTAGGAGTAAAGACTTGTTTCTCGGATATAAACCGTTTTTTGAGAAACGGTGAATCATGTTTTATGTTCCCTTGTCTGGAAACAAATGTTTCGCATTGCGGAACCGTAAGTTTCACAGTGCGGAGCTCTTTGTTTCCGATAAGGAAAACATAGAAAACTCCTTGGAGAGGTGCATTCTTTTCCAAGGAGCTTTGCTAACTATATTATAAAGGAAAAAGGTGTTTAAATAGAATCCGTTCTTTCTCCTTTTCCTCGTACACTTTGCGGAGTAATTCCGAAAAAGTTCTTGAATAATTTGCTGAAGTAACGTGGAGATGAGAATCCCACTTGCATGGATACTTCTGAAATATTTAGTTCCGGATGTTCTTTCAGAAGGGACATAGCTTCTTCTAGTTTGATTTTTAGAATAAATTCGTTGGGTGGAAGACCAACCAACTGCTTGAATTTAGTATATAGTTTGCTACGACCCATGCAAAGAGCGTTGGCCAAGCTTGCTACATCAAAATCTGGATTTGTAAAGTTCTCGCGTATAATGTCAATGCATTTTTGCAATAGCTTTCTGTCACTTTCACTGATAGCATCTTCGGCACTTGTTTCGGGTATTGCCTTATTGGTGTAATAAGCCTTCAAACGACTTTTGTTTTTCAATAAATTGCGGCAACGTGCCAGTAGCATCCGGATGTCGAACGGCTTGATGATGTAGTCATCAGCTCCGAAACGGAACGCTTCTATCATCTGTTCGGTAGACATCTGAGCTGTGATGAGAATGACAGATACCTGAGCCAGCTCAATGTTGTTTTTTATTTTATAGCACAATTCTTTTCCGGACATTTCAGGAATAATCAGGTCAGTAATGACCAGTTCAGGTTGAATTTCCTGAGCTTTCTCCCAGCCATCTTTTCCGTTATGGGTTACGTGTACCTCATAGGTCGCTTCCAAAGTTTCTTTTAAGATGGCGCATAACTCTTCATTGTCTTCGACTAGTAGCAGTATGGGTTTCTCTTTTTCGTTATGTTCTTCTGAAGGTTCCGCTTCTTTTTTATCAGTTTCTTCTGCAAAGGCTGGAACCGGCGACTGTTCGGCTTCCTGTGGAAGAATGACCGATTCTTCTGTGGCTTGAACCAGTTCATCAGAAGTGAAATGTGATTGACCAAGTGGCAAACTGATGGTAAACTGGCTTCCTTCTCCGAGTTTGCTGGCTACCTGAATAGTTCCGTGGTGTAGTTCTATGATATTTTTGGCGATAAACAATCCGAGTCCCGTGACCTGTAGGTACGTTTCCTGAATTGTTTTTAGCTTGATAGAACAGATCAAATATTTGTGTAAGGTCTTTTTCTGCCATTCCACACCCTGTGTCGGCCACGGTAATGACAGCCTGGTTCTTGATTTTCCGGATGTTTACGGTGATACTTCCTTTGGGTGGAGTGTATTTTAAGGCATTTAATAGAAGATTGGATATTACTTTTTGCATTTGTAAAGGATCAATCCATGTCGGTAAATGCTCTGTTAGTGCATCTATCTTGAAGTTTATTTCTTTTTGGTGTGCATATTCAATAAATGGCAGACAAGTCTGTTTGATAAATTCTACCAGTTCTTGTTCTTCCACTCGTAGTGTGACGCATCCTTGTTCCTGTTTGCGGAAATCTAAGAGTTCAGATATCAGTCTTCGCATATCCCATGCATTCTTATAGATGCGCACCAGCCGGTTATGATGGTATTCTGTAAGTTGTCCGTTTGTATCAAGGTTTCCAGTTGCCCTAAGATTAAAGTCAGCGGAGTTCTGAATTCATGAGATACATTGGTGAAAAAGTCAATTTTCATTTGATTGATGGCCTCAATATGTTCTTTTTCCTTTTGTGCTGAGGCTAGCGAAGCACGTAGTCTGGTTTGCCGGATGACAAAGGAAAGGATGATAAATATTATACCTCCTGTAATACATGTATATAATAGATAAGCCCAAATGCTGGCATAGAAAGGAGGCGCTACATGAATATTCAGACAGGTTTCTTCTACTTTACCTTTCCGGAAATAATCGGACGAACCTTTAAGGTATAGTTGCCCGGTGAAAGGTTGGTGTAGGTGATATGTTTGCCTAGCATGCGGTTCCAGCTATGGTCGAATCCTTCCAGAGTGTATTCAAAACTGGAATGCACATCGTCTATGTAGCTGAATGTGGCTATTTCAATTGTAAGGTTATTTTGATTGTGCTTTAAATGAATCTCTTGAGTCTTGTCTAGTATAGAAGATAGTATGCCGGTTTCATCTCCAGGCTGTATGGTCTTATTAAAGATAGAAAGCTGGTCAAAATGTGGATGTGGAGGCAGGGTTTCGGTAGTTTCTTTTTCAAGAACGGCCATACCATTGGTTCCTCCTATATATAAATATCCTTTTTTATCTCTAAACAGGCAAGAGCCTAGACTATAGCTTTGATTGAATAGTCTGTAGGTATTTTCTATTGTTTCTGTTTGTGTGTTAAATAAGGAAATGCCATTTCCATGAATCAGATACAGACAGTTCTTTTCTTTAGAGTCTCCTATATAATAACAAAAATTGCTTGGAAGTGACAGATTCTGTGATACTATATTGTTTAAACGAATCTTCTTTTCTCTGATAATGGAACATACCTGCTCCAGTAGTGCCTACATAAATTTCTCCATATCTGTCTTCAAAAATGTGCGATACTCCTCCCAAAGACAAAGGAGCTGACAGGTATTTTGTAATATGTGAGGTCGTGAGGTCTATACAAATGACTCCTCCCCGTGATAATCCCAGCCATAAGCGGTTGTGACTGTCGAGTAAAATGGTTTCGTAGGTAAAATATTTTTTTACCAACTGATTTACCTCCGGATTTTGACTGATTTCGGAAAACGTTTCTGTTTTTTTATCCATGTATACCGCTCCTCCTTGTGTGAGCAGCAATAACCCTTCCCGATAAGGTTGAATACTGTTTACAATGTCATGGGGAAGAGAAGACGGATCGTCTTTCTGGTGGTGCAAGCTATGTCCTTTTTTTAGTTCGGGTGTCAAAGATATAAAGTCCTCCAAAATGTGTTCCTACATACAATATCTCTGTTTCAGGGTCGAAGTAAATGGATTTTAAGTTGTTGCTTCCTATGCTTTGGGGGTTCCCAGGCTGGTGTGTGTAATGAGTGAACTTGCCAGTCTGTAGGTTTAGCTGATTAAGTCCACCTCCTTCGGTACAGATCCATAGATTGCCGGACAAATCTTCAGTCATTTTACTGACAACGGGGAAGTTAAGCCAGTCTGTTCGAAGCGGGTTGGCATGATAGAAATAGTTTCTTTCGACTTCCGGATTAAAAATATTGACTCCTCCGAAATACGTACCAGCCCAGATATTACCTTGTTTGTCTTTATGAAGGGCAAGAATGGAATTATGGCTTAATGTATTAGGAGAATCTCCATATTCGGTGTAATGACTCCACGAATTAGTTTGGGGATGATAACAGTCAATACCTCTGAAAGTTCCAATCCAGATATTCCCGGAATTGTCCTCGTTGATACAGCGTATCTGATTATGTGACAGTTCACCCCGGGCATTCGTGTAGTGAGTGATGATATTCTGTGAAGGAGAGAAGCGGTATACTCCACTCCAGCTTCCTATCCAGACATTATTAGAATGGTCTACAAATAAGCATTTGGCATCGTTATTGAAACTTGCCAACTTCGTTTGTCCGGATGGTTCTTTCCGAGGAATAGCAGAAAGACGTGCCGGACTGATGGCCCAGATTGTATCATTTTTTACATAGAGATGAGTGGCTTGATAGAACTGGGGCGGGAATTGTGTGAACCGTACCAGCTTTTTTTCTTGTTCGGTGTAATAATAGATGCCGTCTTTGCAAGCGGCCCATAAAGTGTCTTGTTCACAAAAAAGACTTCTGACATCTTTCTCTATCAGGATGGTGAATTTCTCTTGATACAGGTCGAAGCTGCACACTTTTCCTTGTGCCAGCAAATAGAGCTTTCCTTTTTTATTACCGCATATTTGATCGATTCCATCTGTGGAAAAAGTTTGGAAATCTTCAGGAATGGCATAGGTGCTGACGCTGGTACCGTTGTAACGATTTAATCCCTCACTGGTTCCCAGCCATACGGCTCCAATTTCGTCTTGGTAAATGGTTTGTATGCGAACTTGTGAAAGTCCGTCTGCAATACCTAAATGTTTGAAGTAAAGATTTTGAGCCTGGCATGTAAAAATGAATAGCAATCCGATAATTCCTGATACGATGTTCTTCATAATTTTGTGAATGACTTTTACATAAATGCAAAAGTAAGAAAAAAGTAGTTGAAAAAGGATTTTCAATGAAAAAAGAGACAAGCTTTTGATGGGACGAAAAAAAATGAGGTTAGATTCGTCCGAAGAATGTGCACTATTCGTCCAAACGGAGAAAATGTTAGCAGATTCTATACGGAGAGTAAGGGATAGAGAGACTTTTCCTTACTATTTTTGTGATGAGCAGAATGGGATTTGCTCATTAATTAAAGAATACGAGAAACTAAAAACCGAATTAAAACCGTAAAAAGGAGCCGACAGTAAGTAAAGGTTGCTTTAACTTAAAGAAAAACTATGAAACATTTTTGGATGTGTGCCTGTCTGTTGTTTTCAACCCTCACAGTTTGGGGGCAGACGAATTTCAGAAAATCGGAAATAAAGGAAGTAATGAAGCGTGTGGCTGACTGGCAGATAGCCAATCCGGACCAACGTCATGAACATGGTGATTTGGATTGGACCAATGCGGCGTTGTACATGGGTATGATAGACTGGGCAGAGCTGACAGAAGGGGAGGATGGTAACCGAACATATTATGACTGGCTTCTGAAGATAGGAAGACGCAATCATTTTCAGATGGGGAAATGGATGTACCATGCCGACTTTATTGCCGTGGGGCAGCCTTTCATTGATCTGTATCAGAAGTATAAGGAACAGAAGATGATTACACCTGTAATGGCACGAGCCAACTGGGTGGTAGAGAATATGCCGATGGCTTCCATGCAGTTGGATTATGGCAAGATGGAAACCTTGACACGCTGGTCATGGTGTGATGCGCTGTTTATGGCGCCTCCTGTGTATGCCAAGCTTTACGGGCAGACTTTTAGACAGAAAGTACCTTGATTTTATGAACCGGGAATACAAGGCTACCTACGATTTGCTTTTTGACAAAGAAGAAAATCTCTTTTATCGTGACACTCGCTATATAGGTAAACAGGAAGCAAACGGGAAGAAGGTATTCTGGGGGCGTGGAAACGGATGGGTACTTGGTGGATTGGCTGAAATTCTGAAAGCATTGCCTGCAGATGAACCTTCCCGGAAATTTTATCAGGAATTATTTGTGACACTGGCTACGAGAGTAGCCGAATTGCAAAGTGCTGACGGTTACTGGCATGCCAGTCTGTTGGATCCGGCATCTTATCCCTCACCGGAAACCAGTGCGACAGGATTCATCGTATATGCACTTGCTTATGGGGTAAACCAGCATTTACTGGGCAAAGATGCTTTTTTGCCGGTTTTGGAAAAAGGCTGGAAAGCTTTGACCGATGCGGTAGAAAAGAATGGGAAGTTGGGATATGTACAGCCTATTGGCGCCGACCCCAGGAAAGTGACTCGCGACATGACGGAAGTGTATGGTGTGGGAGCTTTCCTGATGGCCGGATGTGAATTGTATAAAATGTCAGAAAAATGAAACTACATAAGATTATAGGAGCGTGCCTGTTGTCTGGTCTGTGTGCGACAGGTGCTTTTTCAAGAGAGGTAATCAGCTTTAATGACGGCTGGCTGTTTAAAAAAGGGCCGTTTGCTACAGACATGATGAAGGCAGCTGCCCAGTGGGAAGGTAAGTGGACAGAAGTTACCATTCCTCATACTTGGAATGCGAAGGATATGCAGGTGAAGACAAACTCCTTTTATGAGGGGGCGGCTTATTATCGGAAGACTTATTTGATTCCTGAGACCATGAAGGGGAAACGTTTGTTCTTGCGCTTTGAAGGTGTAGGTACTTGTACGGAAGTGTATGTCAACGGTTATCTAGTGGGTACACACAAGGGAGGATATTCCGCCTTTGTCTGTGAGATTGGTGAGCAGGTAAAATATGGAGAAAGCAATGAGATTGTGGTGAAGGCTGACAATACAGCTCGTCCAGATGTCATTCCGGTGAACCACAGTCTTTTTGGAGTATACGGAGGTATCTATCGCCCGGTGTCGTTGGTAGTGACAGAGCCTTGCCATATTGCGGTGGAAGATTATGCTTCTCCGGGAGTTTATGTTACACAGAAAAATGTGTCGAAAAGTGCAGCAGAAGTGAATGTAAAGGTGAAGCTGGACAACGCTTCCTTGCAACCGGAAGCACTGGAACTGGAGAATGCAATCTATGATGCGGAAGGCAAGCTGGTGAAGAAGCATGTACGCAGTTTGGAACTGACCCCGCAAGGAATGCAGTCGTATACGGCTTCTTTCCAATTAAAACGTCCGCATTTGTGGCAGGGACGGAAAGATCCTTATTTATATAAGGTAGTATCCCGTCTGAAGCAGGAGGGACGGGTGATTGATGAAGTGGTACAGCCGTTGGGTATCCGTAAATATGAAATTGTAGCCGGGAAAGGTTTCTTCCTGAATGGAGAGAAATATCCCATGTATGGAGTAACCCGCCATCAGGACTGGTGGGGAAAAGGCAGTGCGTTGACAAATCAGGAACATGACGCGGATTTGGCTATGATTATGGATATTGGAGCTACTACCATTCGCTTGGCACATTATCAGCAGGCAGAGTATATGTATGCCAAATGCGATAGTCTGGGCTGATAGTCTGGGCTGAGATTCCTTTTGTAAATCGGGTGACGGGGCAGGAATGGATAATGCCCATCAGCAGATGAGAGAATTGGTCCGACAGAATTTTAATCACCCTTCCATTTATATTTGGGGAATTCATAATGAGGTGTATCATCCGCATGGTTACACAGCTGCATTGACCCGTTCGTTGCATGATGTATGTAAGACGGATGATCCGGACCGTTATACAGCAGCTGTAAACGGGTATGGACATGCAGAACATCCGGTGAACCAGAATGCAGATGTTCAAGGAATGAACCGCTACTTTGGCTGGTATGAACGAAAGATACAGGATATTAAGCCTTGGGTGGAAGGTCTGGAAAAAAATTATCCCTGGCAGAAACTGATGTTGACAGAGTATGGGGCGGATGCGAACTTGGAGCATCAAACTGAATACCTAGGAGATGCCTTGAACTGGGGAAAACCTTTTTATCCTGAAACTTTCCAGACAAAAGTGCATGAGTATCAGTGGAGCGTGATTGCCGAACATCCTTACATTATTGCTTCTTACTTGTGGAATATGTTTGATTTTGCTGTGCCTATGTGGGAGCGTGGAGGAGTTCCTGCACGTAACTTGAAGGGAATGGTGACTTTCGACCGTAAGATTAAGAAGGATTCCTATTATTGGTATAAAGCTAATTGGAGTAAGGAACCTGTACTTTATCAGACACAGCGCCGTAATGTGGACAGAGAAAGAAAAGAAACTTCCGTAACTGTGTATTCCAATATTGGAACTCCGGTGGTATACCTGAACGGGAAACCTTTGGAAGGCATCCGTCAAGGATATACAGAGGTACACTATGTATTTGATAAAGTGACGCTGGCTCAAGGAAAAAATATATTGAAGGCTGTAGTCAGCTATCAGGGAAAAGAATATGTAGATGAGATAGAATGGAACTATACTGGTGAAAAGAATAGGGGGACTATTGTGCATGAGAATAAGAAAGAGCATGCAGATGGTAATAAAAAACGGGGCTTTTAAGGCCCCGTTTTTTTATGTTATTCGCTGATTTCTACCCGGTTTACTTTTTCCAGTAAGAATCGGTTTTGATTCCAGTGAAAAGGTCGGTAGGCATTATTCGTTTTAATCTTGTTTTGCTTAAAGATTAGTCCGTCTACTGACTTGGCGTATAGGATGGGCGCATCGAATGTGTCAAATTCATTGTCTGTAATCTGGATGGCGCCTGGTTTTCCTCCGTGGAAATATTTTACCTGATGCTCCAAATCGGGAATTTCCGGATAAATGGAAATTACGGCGTTGGTAAATTGGAACATATTGGTCAGTGCATTGATGAACCGGTTGTGACGGATGATTACCTCTCGGCAGGCACCGGTTTCATACCAGCCGTTGCAGTCACCACACAACAAAATAGCTGTTCCTGAAGTATGGTCAAACAGGTTGTTTTCTACGATTGTTTTTTTAGGTGTACTGAACAGAGAGCCTCTGGCGCGGTTGTTGCGGATGGTATTACCGGCAAAATAAACCTCTGGTGTCCATGTCAGGTTTTCAATGCCGAAGTCAGTCTGTTCGTTTAAACCTTCAGGAAGTGGCTGACTGAAACGGATGATAAATTCACGGGCGCCGTCTGCTGTCGGTTTATCTGAGGCTGTAATGCGTTCAATACAATTCTTTTCATCCAGCAGTTCCATGGTTTGTGAACGAATGAACTGTACGCTGTCGCCGGGAAATCCCCAGTCAAATCCCCATGACTGGTCGTGCATGTAACGTGCTTTGAGGGTGTGGGTATCAATTTGTTGGAGTACTTTCAAGTAGGTTCCATGTATATTGATGGCATCGTCCATCATACCTTCATACAATCCGTTGACAGAGGTGATTTTTCCTTTACACTGAGAAAAATGGGTTGCATCGGCCTGAGTAGTGAAATAGCGGGAGTCGTTTTCTCCTTTCAAACATACACCAAAACCATCCATCGTGATGTCATCACATAGCTGGGCTAACAGTCCCATGCCTTGTGCATAGTGTACCTTGACATTCTTTATTGTGGTTCGGGTATTATGTGACAGGAAGATACCGGGAGTCGGACGGTCCCATGAGCGCATGGCGACAATAGTCCCTGCCGGAAGTCGTTTGTCTTTCCATTTAGGGGCATGTATCAAATTCTTTCCTACCAGAGAACAACCTTTGGTTGGGCAGCTGATGTCGCTGGTGTTGTATACAATGTGCCGGCTGGCCTTTTCAAAAGCGATACCCGACATCGGGCGAAGTTTCCAACCTTCTCCCTTTGTTTCGAAAACAGAGTCTTTTGTCAGGTGGTATTCTACCCATGGAGCAGGTTGAAAGGTAATTCCTTTTTCTCCTTCATTTTTTATAATTTCCACTTGAGCTATGTGTGGGTTAGCAAAATCAATGCTGAAATTTTGCAACGTGCAGTCTGTACTTCTAAGCAGAGATATCGGAATCATTTGTCCATGGAAGATAAATTCCGCTCCGTTGCCTTCTATTGTCAGCGATTTCATATCCTCCAGTGCCAGACCTACTTTTTTAGGATTATCCTGGTCGTGGTTGGAGATGTAGTAAGTACGTTCTGCAGCTCCTTCAGGATAGAAATGATAGGTCCCGCTTTGAAAGCATAAGGTTACCGTTTCTCCGTCCTTTACTTCATTCTTAATTTTTGCAAGTGCCTTCTCCATGCGGGCAGACATATTGCTCTTCTTTCCCGGTTGAATACCGAAGCGTGCCATGTCATACACATGTTGTGCGTATAGAGGGAGGCAGAATACGGTAAACAATGCCATGAATTTCAGTCTTATTTTCATAGTGTTACATTTATAAGTGTAAAAGTGATTCGTAGGGCAAAATAAGTGATTTTTCTTTTATCTTGTGGAGAGTTGCCTCTCTTTTTGGTATGGAGATCAAAAACCTGTCAGAAATAAAAATCCCCGCCTTGCTTGTTGAACAAAGCGGGGATCCTGTTTCAGTTATACAGTGAAATTATTTTTCAATGTCTACCAGTTCTACTTCAAAAATCAAAGTAGAGAAAGGTTTGATTTTACCAGCTTCCTGTGCACCGTATCCCAGTTCCTGAGGAATATACAATTCCCATTTAGAACCTACCGGCATCATCTTCAGTGCTTCAGTCCATCCCGGAATTACACGGTTAACGGCCAATGTAATAGGCTCTTTAGAAGAGTCGAATTCAGTACCGTCAATCATTGTACCTTTGTAGTTTACTTTTACACGTGAAGTGTCAGCAGGCAAAGCTCCTGTACCCTTAGTGATGATTTTGTATTGCAAACCGCTGGCAGTTGTCTGAATACCTTCCTTGCTCTTGTTGTTAGCCAGGAATTCTTCATTCTGTTTCTTGTAGTCTGCATATTTAGCTTCCAATGCTTTTGACTTGATCAATTCTGCTTTCAGACGTACATAAGCACTTGCAGAGTCAGTTGTTACGATGCTCTGTTTCTTTACAGCAGCGATGAATCCAGCCAGGAAGTTATCTTTGTTCAAAGCCTGAGTAGAATCCTGTCCAAAGATCTGACGGTTGTTGTAGTCGAACATGTCACCGCTTACCTGCTGGCCAATCTGCATACCTGCCAGATAAGCTTTCTGCTTAGCGTCAGTTTCCTTGCAGCCTTGTTCCAGACCTTTGATGAAGTCTGCTACGTATGCTGAATCTACTCCCAGACGACCTGTACATATTCCATCAATCCCTGAGTGTTTGTTACACCCATCATATAAGACAAAGAGTCTACATCGCTTTTCAGGTTTGCTTTCGGTCCCTGTGCTGTACATGATGCCAGGCTGGCTGCAGCGGCAAGCATCATAAAGAATGTACCTTTTTTCATTTGCTTTTATGTTTTATAATACTTCAATTAATTCTACTTCGAAAATCAGTGTGCTGTGAGGCGGAATCATTTCGCCTGCACCTTGTGCACCGTATGCCAGATCTGACGGAATGTAGAGTTTCCATTTGGCACCTTCTGACATCAGCTGCAGTGCTTCCACCCATCCTTTGATTACCTGGTTCACACCGAACACAGCAGGCTCACCACGTTTGATAGAGCTGTCGAACAATGTACCGTCAATCAGTGTACCTTCATAGTGGCAACGTACGCGGTCGGTTGCTTTCGGTTTTTTACCGTTCCCTTCAGTGATTACTTCGTACTGCAATCCGCTTGGCAAGGTTACGATGTTCGGGTTTTTCTTGTTTTCTTCCAGGAAAGCCTTTCCCTTTTCTATGTTTTCTGCGTTCATTTTCTCTTCTAATTCAGTGAAATATTTGTTGACGATTTCACGTGCTTCATTGTGAGAAATTGCAGTTTGGTTTCCTTCCAATTACGTCTTTGATAGCCTGTGCAAAGTCATTTACATCAATTGAACGAGCACCCATGCTCAATAGATTTTGGCCAATCCCCAGACCAATGGCGTAGCTAAATTTATCCATAAACAGATTTTGTATTAATAAATGATTAACGGGGAGCAAAGGTATCTTTTTTCTGTGAATGTGAGGAATTTTGATTGATAAAATTTCTTATTTTTGGACGATGAAACTTTTTAATGATAATGTATCTAAAATCAGGAGGATAAGAAGATGAAAAATCTGGTAGTATTGACAGGAGCCGGCATGAGTGCGGAAAGTGGAATCAGTACGTTTCGCGATGCAGGAGGGCTTTGGGACCAGTATCCGGTGGAGCAGGTGGCTACCCCTGAAGGATATGCTGCCAATCCGAAGTTAGTGATTAATTTTTACAATGAACGCAGAAAGCAACTGCTTGAGGTGAAGCCGAACAGGGGGCATGAACTTTTAGCAGAGCTGGAGAAATATTTTCATGTGACCGTGATTACCCAGAATGTGGATAATCTGCACGAACGTGCAGGGAGTACAGAGGTAATTCATCTGCATGGGGAACTTACGAAAGTGACTTCCAGCTTTCAACCCAATAATCCACGTTTTATAAAAGAGCTTAAGCCGGGGGAATATGAGGTGCGGATGGGAGACAAGGCGCCCGACGGTTCGCAGTTCCGTCCTTTTATTGTCTGGTTCGGAGAAGCGGTACCCATGATTGAAACCGCTATTGATTATGTGGATAAAGCGGATATATTTGTAATAATCGGTACTTCGCTGAATGTATATCCTGCTGCCGGCTTGCTGAACTACGTACATTCCGGGGTACCAGTCTATCTGATAGACCCTAAGGAAGTGCGCATTGCTTCCGGACGCGCGGTACATGTGATTCAGAAAGGAGCTTCCGAAGGATGGAAGAATTAAAAAAAAAT
>ENA-OQBP01000011-OQBP01000011.1-human-gut-metagenome-genome-assembly--contig:-NODE-11-length-20588-cov-1.075510_pt1 | contig 20588 bp, 19 predicted proteins | sample MGYA00242751_ERZ504561 | MGnify/ENA primary metagenome ERZ504561 (study PRJEB26092, sample SAMD00036245) | human gut metagenome | host: Homo sapiens | study: EMG produced TPA metagenomics assembly of...
AGCTCCGAAACGGATGAAGTTGTAGATATACACCAGCATGGAAATAATGGTGGCGTTGATAAGGGCTACAACGGATTCTTTCAGCACCTGCTTGAAAGTGTTTTCGGCGTTCAGTGAGCTGTTGGCCAGACCTTGCACGACCAATGCGGAGGACTGGGTTCCTACGTTTCCTCCCGTTCCACCGATAAGGGGAATGTAAAGCGCCATTTCCGGATGAGCGGCAAAGGTAGAGTCAAAGTTGCCCAGAATCATGGAGTTACCGATTCCACCCAGCATACCGATGAGCAGCCACGGAAGGCGCGCGGTGGTCTGGCGGAACACGTTGTCGTCTGTTTCTACGTCCTGTGACAAACCGGATGCCAACTGGTAGTCGCGTTCGGCCTGTTCACGAACCTCGTCCATTACGTCGTCTACGGTGATGCGCCCTACCAGACGGCCGATGCTGTCGACCACGGGAACGGCCACCAGGTCATACTTTTCAATGGTCTGCACCACCTCTTCAATGGGCGTATCCACATGGACGGAAATCGGGTCCTTCTTCATCACGTGTTTCACCTTGGAAACCGACGGACTGGTAATCATCTTTTTCAGCGGGAATACACCGCGCAGACGTTCATCGTCGTCTACCACATATACATAATATATCTCGTCCATTTCTTCTGCCTGCAGTCGCATTTCGCGCAGGCATTCGGGCATACTCCAGTTCTCGTTCACAATCACCATTTCCGTACCCATCAAACCACCGGCGGTGTCTTCGTCGTATTTCAGCAAGTCGACGATGTCGCCTGCCTGTTCGATGTCTTCAATGTGCGAAAGCACCTCTTCCTGCTTGTCCTCGTCCATTTCACGGATGATGTCTACGGCATCGTCCGAATCCATGTAGTCGACAAAGCGCTTGGCGATGGTTTCAGGGGGAAGTATTTCGAGGAATTTCTTTCGTGCATCCTCGTCCATTTCAATCAGTACGTCGGCTGCCGTTTCGTTGTCCAGCAGCAGGTAGATGAAGCGGGCATCTTCTGCGTCCAGCTCGTTGCACAGCTCGGCGATGTCGGCCGGATGCAGGTCCTTGATGACTTCTTTTAACTGGTCGGAATCTTTCTTCTCAATCAGTTCGGTGACTAATTTAATATCTTCGCTATTCATCTTGTAAACTCCTGATGAGGGTTGTTATCGTAGTCTGTAAGTCTCGTGTGCAGGGTCACTCGGCCTTTGCGGCTGAGGAATTCAAGGCTTCTTCCACCCGGTTGGTCAGGTCGATGAAGTCTTGTACGGAAAGCTGTTCAGGCCGTTTGTTGAAGATAGGGTCGGCACTGAGCGGATTTCCTTTCTCCAGAATCGGAGATATGGAGTTGCGGAGCGTCTTGCGGCGCTGGTTGAATGTCGTCTTGACAATCTGCTTGAACAACTGCTCGTTGCATCCCAACTCCTTGGTCTCGTTGCGGGTCATGCGGATGACGGCGCTCTTCACCTTGGGAGGAGGATTGAACACATGTTCGTGTACAGTGAACAGGTACTCCACGCTGTACCAGGCTTGAATCAGTACGCTCAGGATGCCGTAGGTCTTGTTGCCCGGACGAGCCGCGATGCGTTCGGCCACTTCCTTCTGAATCATGCCCGTGCAGCAGGGAATCAAGTCCTTGTAGTCGAGCATCTTGAAGAATATCTGGCTAGAAATGTTGTAGGGATAGTTGCCGGTCAGCACAAAAGGCTGTCCGTCGAAAAGTTGCCGGAGGTCCATTTTCAGGAAATCCTGCTCGATGATATGGTCTCCTAATTGCGGAAAATTCTCACGCAGGTAAGCCACCGATTCAAAGTCCAGCTCCACCACCTTGAGCGGGCGGTCTTTTTTCAGCAGGTATTGGGTGAGAACTCCCATTCCGGGACCTACTTCGAGAACGGGAAGGGCCGGGCAGGCGTCTACCGTGTCGGCTATGTCTTGTGCCACTTGCAGGTCTTTCAGGAAGTGTTGTCCTAAAAACTTTTTAGGTTTAACTAATTTCATACCTCAGGTTTTAAATGTTCGTATTATCTTTGTGACTTGCAAAGTTAAACATAAATCTTTATATACAGACTGATTTTGGAACGAACAGGTTTAAAAAAAGTACTAAATAAGGTCTTCCAGATAGCGCTTCCGTTGGTACTCGGAGCGGCTATTCTGCTTTGGACATACCACGATTTTGATTTCCGGCGTGTGTGGAGCGTGCTGGATGGCGGCATGAATTATGGCTGGATGGCCTTTTCGCTGGTGTTTGGTGTGTTGGGACATCTGTTCCGCGGCTGGCGCTGGAATCTGACGTTAGCCCCGTTAGGTGAATACCCCAAGGTGTCGAACAGTGTGTATGCGGTTTTTGTGTCGTACGCGGCCAATCTGGTCGTACCGCGTGTGGGGGAGGTTTCCCGCTGCGGTATCCTGTCGAAGTACGACGGGGTTTCTTTCTCCAAATCGCTGGGTACGGTGGTGACGGAGCGTCTCATTGATACCATTTGTGTGCTGCTGATTACCGTAGTGACGCTGTTGCTCCAGTCGCGTGTGTTTGCGGCATTCTTTGAAAAGACCGGTACGAACATGGGCTTCTTTACGGGCTTGTTTACTTCCACCAACTTTTATATCACCCTCATCTGTCTGTTCGCCTTGGGCGTGCTGGCGTTTTTCCTGGTCCGCAATTTGACGGTATTTGCGAAAGTGCGCGGCATATTGAACGATGTGTGGGCCGGATGTTTGTCGCTTCGGCATGTAAAACATCCGTGGCTGTTCGCTTTTTACACCGTGGGCATCTGGGCATGCTATTTCCTGCAATTTTATGTAAGCTTTTATTGCTTTGACTTTTCTGCCTCACTGGGCTGGATGCCCGGACTGGTGATGTTTGTGGTGGGCAGTATTGCAGTGGCCGTTCCTACTCCTAACGGAGCAGGTCCGTGGCACTTTGCGGTCATTACCATGATGATGATGTATGGGGTAGGAAAGGAAGATGCCGGAATATTTGCCCTGCTGGTGCACGGTATTCAAACCTTTTTATTAATTTTGCTAGGTGTTTACGGGCTTGTAGCCTTACCACTTGTAAATAAGAAACGGACCGGGAAGTGAAATTGCTTTTCCGGAATAAAATCAAAAAATATAAATATGAACGAAAATTCTTTCTTTGGCTCCGCAGAATGTGTGGAAGCATTTCTATTCGTTGACGCAAATTCCTCGTCCGTCTGGACATTTGGAAAAAATTCAGGCTTTCTTGCTGGAATTCGGCAAGCAGGTAGGTGTGGAATCATTTCAGGATGAGGCTGGAAACATAATCTATCGCAAACCGGCCACTCCGGGTATGGAAGACCGGAAGTCTGTCATCCTTCAGGCTCACATGGACATGGTTCCTCAGAAAGACAAACATACACAGCATGATTTTGAAAAAGATCCTATTCCGGTTTATGTAGACGGCGAATGGGTGAAGGCTAAAGGTACCACATTAGGCTCAGACAACGGTATGGGTGTGGCAGCCATCATGGCCATTATGGAAGACAAGACCTTGAAACACGGTCCGCTGACTGCGCTGATTACTGCCGATGAAGAAACCGGTATGTATGGGGCGTTCGGCTTGAAACAGGGCACGGTGGAAGGAGAAATCCTGCTGAACCTGGATTCGGAAGAAGAAGGTGAACTTTATATTGGCTGTGCAGGTGGAGAAGACCTGACGGCTACTTTGGAATACAAGGAAGAAGAAACAGATCCGGAAGACGTGGCACTGAAGGTAACACTGAAAGGATTGCGTGGTGGTCACTCTGGTATTCAGATTGGCTGGGGACATGCCAATGCCAACAAGTTGATGGCTCGCTTCATGAACCAGGTGATTGCTTACGATGAGGCTTGTCTGGTGTCATGGGAAGGTGGAAACATGCGCAACGCCATTCCGCGTGAATGTGAAGTAGTGATTACCGTACCGGCTTCGGAGGTAGAAGATGTGCTGGCATTCGTGGGTGAATGCGAACAGGTATGGCGTGATGAATTCGCGACCATTGAAGACAACATCAGCTTTACGGCAGAGCGTGTGGACTTGCCGAAGATGATGGTGCCGGAAGAAATCCGTGACAACCTGGTGGACGCGATTTATGCATGTCCGAATGGAGTAGAACGTTTCATCCCGACTATCCCGGATACAGTGGAAACTTCTTCTAACCTGGCTATCGTAGAAATCGGCAATGGAAAGGCTGCCATTAAGGTATTGACACGCAGCTCTCGCGAATCAATGAAGGATTATCGCAATACGGCTATCGAAAGCTGTTTCTCTATGGCAGGTATGCACGTAGAACGTTCTGGCAGCTACTCTGGATGGGAACCGGATGTAAATTCACCGATTCTGCATGCCATGAAGGAATCTTATAAGGCACAGTTTGGTGAAACACCGGAAGTGAAAGTGATTCATGCCGGACTGGAATGTGGTATCATCGGTGCGGTTGTACCTGGACTGGATATGATTTCATTTGGTCCTACTTTGCAGTGCCCGCATCACCGGAAGAACGCTGTCATGTGCCGTCAGTGAAGAAGTTCTATGATTTCTTGCTGGCTACACTGGAAAATACACCGAGAAAGTAATATCCGTTAGTGGGTAAATAGATACGGAGGCTGTCCGATTCCCGTAAAAGGGAAAGGGGCAGCCTCCGTTTTTTTGTTTCGATTTTCTGTGGTTTTACTTCTTTTAATGAAAATCTGTGCAGTAAATCAGGGTTTTGGTTTTATCTTTATAAAGACAACCTTGTAAAACTTAAAATTGGAAATTATGAACAGACTATTTCTGATATGTGCCACGGGATTGTTGGCTTTTATGTTCCTTTGGCGGGGATAGCTCAGAATTACGACCGTCTTTGGAAGGAGGTAGAGGAAATCCGGAAGAAAGATTTGCCGCAGACCTTGATTTCACAGGTGAACCAGATTTATGAAAAGGCAAGGAAGGAGAAGAATGCTCCGCAGATGCTGAAAGCGTATCTTTCGCGGGTGGAATGTCAGGTGGGGCTGACACCGGACAGTTTGCAGCGTGAACTTTGTCGACTGAATGCATGGGCTGCAGAGGAGAACGATCCTTTGCAGAAAGCCGTGTTGTCGTTTCTGTCAGGATACTATAAGTTGGAATCCGCTCCTCAGGAAGTGGACAGTGCATTGTATGAGTTTGACCGGGCAGTAAAGGATAAGGAGGTCTTGCTGGGCGTAGCTACGACCGATTTTCGTCCGATGGCTGAACAAGGCAAATGGAGCCAGCGCTATTTCGGTGACAATATGTACGATTTGCTGTTACGCCAGTCCATCTTTCAGCTTCTATGGAATGGAGGAGGAAGCAAGGCCGTACAGTTGGCCGTGTTCGACAAGTATGAAAAGCTGATTGCACAATACGAGGCGGCAGGAAATCGTGACGCGGAATTATTGACACGTCTGGAGCGATTGATGTACTGGCAGCGTAATGGATGGAGGTATCCGCAACAGCTGTCGGACGAGCAGGTGCTGGAGCAGTTGCAGGCGTGGGAAAAAGCCTATGACGGAGTAGATGCCTGTGCGGCGTTGTATGTGTCATGGGCCGATTTCTATCATCAGAAACAAGATTTCGTGTCCGAAATGAAGGTGATAGAAGAAGGAATAAAACGGTATCCATCTTCGGAATTCACGGCCGATTTGAAAGATAAGCAGCGAATAGTGTGCATGCCATCACTTTCGGTGCAGGTAACTCATCCTTATCCGCAGACGGAAGCGGAACTTCGTGTCACCAGCAAGAACCTGAAAGGGGCGACACTGGAATGGTATAGGCTGAACCTGAAGGCTTCTTCTTCTGTGTTTGCACAGAATCTGGAGCATGCGGACCTGATAAAGAAGTATGGTACACTGGTGGATAAAGTGCGGTTGGACTTGCCGGATACTCCCGCGTACAAGGATACGGTTTCTGTGCTGACCAGCCGGATGCCCGAGGCGGGGATTTATATATTGAAATCAATCCCCGACGGCTATCAGGATAAAACGGGATACGATGTAGTGCATCTGTCTGCATTGCAGGTGGTTTCTTTCCCGATGGAAAGAAGGCAGACGGAGTGTCATGTGGTGGACTGTAAGGCCGGAAAGCCGGTCGCAGGGCAGAATTGGTGTTTTATTCCATTCCTGTGCCAGGAAATTATACCTTATATAAGACGTTTAAGACCGATAAGCAGGGCAAGGTAGTAGTGCCGGACATGAAAGAATCATTGTGGATGCATGCACGTGCAGGCAAGGATGAGTTTATGCAGGTGGCTTACTGGTCCAGAAGGGTGTTGCCGACGGTCAATGACAGCAAGAAGAAGGTGGATCGCATGGATTTGTTTACTGACCGTGCGTTGTACCGCAAAGGGCAGACAGTGTACGTGTCCGGAGTGGCTTATACGCAGGAAGGTGATAGTGTAGAGGTACGCAAAGATGCGGCCATCTGGCTGGCCTTGCGGGATGCCAATAACCGGGAGATAGCCCGGAAAGAATTGACTACGGATGACTTCGGTGCATTTTCAGCGGAATTCCAATTACCTTCGGAAACATTGGCCGGCATGTTCCGGATAGAATCCAACAAGGCTTCCTGTTATATCCGAGTGGAAGAATACAAGCGTCCGACGTTTGAAGTCACCTGGAAGGAAGTGCAGGAAGCTTACACGATGGGGGATTCCTTGCAACTGGAAGGTACGGCGAAAAAGTTTTCCGGTGCACCGGTACAGGGCGGTAAGGTGCGTTATACCTTGACTCGTTCAAAGGCCTGGTTCTGGCGAAGCATGGCAGGAGAACAACAGTTGGCAGAAGGTGAACTGATAACTTCAGCCGACGGAACGTTTGCGGTGAAGGTTGTCTGGAACGTCCGGATGCGGAAGTCTCTTTAGGCTGGGACGGATTCTATCGTTATCAGGTGAAGGTGGAAGTGACAGATGCGGCCGGTGAAACGCAGGAAGGTGTACTGGTGCTTCCGGTGGGTGAACATGCCATCGGATTACAGATAAAGGGATTGGCCGGAAAAGTGGCTCGTGAGAAACTGGATAAGATGCAGGTACAGGCATTGAACATGCAGCAACAGCCTGTGGCATTGGATGTGGTCTGCTCACTTTATACATTGGATGAGGCCGGAAAGAAGCAGCAAACAGTATGGGGGGATACGGTGAAATCCGGACAGCCTTTCCTGCCGGAAGCATGGAAGAAGTTGGCTTCCGGAAAATACTTGCTGGAGGTAACCGCCAGTGATGAGCACGGGCGTCCTTGTCGTGCAGAGCAGGAGCTTGTACTCTTTTCGTTAAAAGACCGGGTTCCTCCGGTAAAGACTGTGGAATGGTTCTATCAGGACGGTACACAGTTGGAGGAAACGCAGCCGGTGACCTTGTATGTGGGTAGCAGTGAAAAGAATGTACATTTGTTCTATCATGTGTACAGTGGCAACCGGATGCTGGTGTCTGACTCGTTTGTGCTGAACGAGGAAATCCGTTCGTTTGATTATACGTGGCGGCCGGAATACGGCGATGGAATCACCGTCAGCTTTGGATTTATGAAAGACGGTATCTGGTATTCCAAGCAAGTCGCTTTGAAACGTCCGGTACCGGAGAAAAAACTGACATTGAAGTGGGAAGTTTTCCGTGACCGTTTGCGTCCGGGCACAGAAGAAACCTGGACCATGCAGATTCTGGATGCGGCAGGCAAACCGGCGGATGCCCGTTTGCTGGCTACCTTGTATGATGCTTCGCTCGACCGTTTGTGGGATAACCCGGTGGAATTTCCAGGTGGGCTTCAGCCGATATACTCCTTCAGTCATGCCGTTTATTCAGTCAGTGAATAGCATCGCGATGGCTTATTCGCCTTTCTATACTTATTCATTGTCTTCTGTATATACTCCTGACAACTGGCAGTTGTATAGCCGGTTGTGGGTTCCTTCTTTGCGTCAGTATAGACCTTCTCTCGAAACGGTCTGATGGTACGCGGGGCAGGAATCATGATGAAGGCTGCGGCTGCAGCACCAGATGCCATGAGGGCGGATGAGGCTTTGAATGCGCAGGCGGGATTCACGCAGGACGATGGAGTGGTAGAAGTAGAACTTCAGTCTGAAACGATTCCTTTGGAAACGGAACAGACGATGACTTTACGCGAGAATTTTGCAGAAACGGCTTTCTTCTATCCTGATTTGCGTACAGATTCAACCGGAACCGTACGATTGGTATTTACCGTACCAGATGCATTGACGCAGTGGAAGTTCAGAGGCCTGGCACATACCCGCTGCATGGATTACGGACTCCTGCAGGCGGAAACCCGGACCGAAAAACCGTTTATGATTCAGCCTAACTTGCTTCGTTTCCTTCGTAGAGGGGATAAAACCTCACTGGCCGCTTCTTTGATTAATCTGTCAACGGAAGAGGTGAAAGGGGCGGTACGTCTGGAGTTGGTGAATCCGATGGATGAAAGTGTGGGTGTATCAGGCCGTGCAGGATTTCCAGGTGAAGGCAGGAGAAACGGGCAGTGTACGTTTTACTTTCCCGGTAAATATGGATGGCGAGGTCTTGATTTGCCGGATAAAGGCAGAAGCTGGCGAGTTTAGTGACGGAGAACAGCATTATCTTTCTGTGCTGACTGACAAGCAATGGATGACGGAAACCTTGTCCTTGCAGGTGAAAGGCGGGGAATCTCAGGAAGTGAACCTGAAGGATTTGTTTAACGGACAGAGCAAGACGGCCCAGAACCGGCAGCTGACCATCGAACTGACTTCTACTCCGATATGGTATGCCGTACAGGCACTTCCGGTAGTGGGAAATCCACAGCAGGACGATGCGTTCTCCTGGGCTTCGGCTTACTACGCCAATGCGGTGGCACGGAAAATTGTGGAACTGAATCCGCAGATTCAGCCTGTGTTTGAAGCTTGGAAAAAGCAAGGAATAAAGAAAGAAACGTTGTGGAGTGAACTGGAGAAGAACCAGGAACTGAAAAGCTTGTTGCTGGCCGAAACGCCTTGGCTGGCTCAGGCGGCAGATGAACAGGAGCAGAGACAACGGATGGGATTGTTGTTCGACCTGAATACGATGAATTACCGCATGGAGCAGACCGTGGAAAAATTGAGGCCTTGCAAAAAGGGGATGGAAGCTGGAGTTGGTTCAACGGCATGCAGGAAACCGGTTGGTTACTACGCAGGTGGTGGAACTGCTGGCCCGGCTGAAATCCATGCATATCATGGCGGATGCGGAAGTGGCTGGCATGTACTTGAAAGGTCTGAATTACCTGGAAAGTGCTTTCTGTCAGGAATGTGAGAACCTGAAGAAAAACGAGGCTCGTAACAAAAGCCCGCAATGGCCAAGTGAGCTGGCGGTGAGGTATCTGTATATTGCATCACTGGATGCGGTGGCAGGAGAAAAAGTAAACAAGGCGGCAAAGGAATACATAACCTCTAAACTGGAAAACCGTTCTGCTACTTATTCCATATATGAGAAGGCATTGATTGCCCGGATTCTGCAGGCACAGGGGAAAACGTGCGCAGGCAGAAATACTGGTACGTTCGATTAAGGAGTATACGGTAGTAACACCGGAAATGGGACGTTATTTTGATACGCCGAAAGCCGGATACGCATGGAACGGTTACCGCATTCCGACGCAGGTGGCTGCCATGGAGGCTATTCAGTGTGTGGAGAAGGATGAAGAGATGCTGGAGGAAATGAAAATCTGGTTGCTGAAGCAAAAGCAGGTGCAATGCTGGAATACACCTTTGGCTACGGCGGATGCGGTGTATGCCTTGCTGTCAGATGGCATGGCATTGACGGAGTCCGGACAGATGCAGGCAGTGGCAGGTAATGTCACACTGGAAACTCCGAAAGACGGGCTAGGCTGTATCAGCCATACGTTAAGTGGAGCGGAGGCAGAGGTGAAGACGCTGACCGTAAGTCATACGGGAAAAGCTGCCGGATGGGGGGCTGTGTATGCACAATATCTGGAAGATATGGACCGTGTGAAGGCATTTGAAGGAAAGGGCCTGCAAGTTTCGCGTGAATATATATATAAAGGTAAGGCCTTGTCTGCCAAAGAAAAGTTGCAGGTTGGTGATAAGCTGACGGTGCGCCTGACTCTCCGTGCTGACCGGGATATGGATTTCGTATGTTTGAAAGACGAGCGTGCAGCTGTATGGAACCAGTGCGGCAAATCTCAGGCTACGAATGGTCCGATGGCTTGGGACGGTATCGGGTAAGTGGTGATGCGGCGACTACCTTCTTTATGGATCATTTGCGGAAAGGAACCTACGTCATTGAATATGAAGTGCATGTAGACCGTTCGGGAGTATATCAGGCAGGTACATCGGAAATACAGTCAGTATACGCTCCTGAGTTTGGCAGTCATACGGAAGGATATACATTATATATCGAATAAAATCACGTCCGGGCCGGGATTCCGGTTCGGACGTTTTTACAAATTTCTGAGGTTATGGAGAAAATAAATTTTCAGACTTGATTTTGCTTGTTTCCGTTTTCTCCCTATCTTTGTTTCCGTAATTTAGAAAGAATAAAATCAATGAAACGAATATATACCCTTCTTTTTTTGTGTGTTGTTGCTTGCATGTCCTTATGGGCTCAGCCTAAAATATCCTTTGATATGACTACTAAGGACTTGGGCTACGTGTTGTGGCGCACTCCGGCAACCGTGACTTATCAGTTTACTAATACAGGAGACAAGCCATTGGTTATTTCCAATGTGACGACTTCCTGTGGATGTGCCAAGCACAATGGACAGAAGAACCTGTACCTGCCGGAGGAAAAGGAAAGATTACGGTAGTGTTTGATGCAGAAGCCATCGGGCATTTCTATAAAGACGTGGGTGTGTATTGCAATGCAGCTTCTCTGCCCATTTACCTGGATTTTAACGGAGAGGTGACAGCCGATGCCAAGAACTATTCTTTTACGCATCCTTATGCTATCGGTGCCATCCGGTTGACACAGGATGAACTTGATTTTAAATCCGTCAATAAGGGAGACCGCCCGGTCATTGAATTGTTGGTGGCCAATACTTCCAACAAGGCTTATTCACCTGTGCTGATGCACCTTCCTCCTTATCTGGAGGCAAAAGCGGAACCTGAAAAACTGGGACGTGGAAAGACCGGAAAGCTTCTGGTAACACTGGATTCTGAGAAATTGCCGAAATTAGGTATCACACGTGCTTCTGTCTATCTGTCCCGCTTCCCGGGTGATAAAGTCGGCAGTGAGAATGAAATACCTGTATCTGTGGCTCTGTTGCCTGATTTCTCCAAGCTGACCGAACAGCAGAAAAACAATCCTCCTCAGATTACGTTGTCGGCTAAGGAACTGGAATTTGTGGATTTGAAACCCAACCAAAAGAAGTCACAGACGATTGTCATTTCAAATACAGGTCGCTCTGACTGAATATCAGGATATGCAGGTGTTCAGCATGGCTTTGGCCGTGAAACTGAAAAAGAGAGTGCTGAAACCGGGTGAATCGACCAAGATGAAGATTACTGTGCTGGCACAGAACCTTCACCGTGTGAAAGGTACGCCCCGTGTCCTGATGATTACCGATGATCCTAACCAACCGATGATTACCATCCGTGTGAAAGCCCGGCTGAAATCGTCCGAAAAATAAAAACTTTTATGGAACACCCCGAAAACAACGAAGCTTATAAGGGGTTAACTGTGAACCAGGGAGTGGAACAACCCTCCATTGTTAATCCTTATCTGAATCTGAGAAAGAAACCCAAACGTCGTCAGTATTCTGCTGCCGAGTATGTGGAAGGTATTGTGAAAGGCGATGTGACCATGCTGAGCCAGGCGGTCACGCTGGTAGAAAGTGTCAAGCCGGAACATCAGGTGCTGGCACAGGAGGTCATTGAAAAATGCCTTCCTTATTCGGGTAATTCTATCCGTATCGGTATCAGCGGAGTGCCTGGTGCCGGAAAGAGCACGTCGATTGATGTATTCGGACTGCATGTACTTGAAGAAAAAGGAGGAAAGTTGGCCGTGTTAGCCATAGACCCCAGCAGTGAACGTTCCAAAGGAAGTATTTGGGAGATAAGACCCGAATGGAAAATTGTCGGTGCATCCTAAATCCTTTATTCGTCCCAGTCCTTCGGCTGGCTCATTGGGCGGTGTGGCCCGTAAGACTCGTGAAACCATCATCTTGTGTGAAGCTGCCGGATTTGATAAAATCTTTGTCGAAACTGTGGGAGTAGGCCAGAGTGAAACTGCCGTGCATTCCATGGTAGACTTCTTCCTGTTGATTCAGCTGGCCGGTACGGGCGATGAGTTGCAGGGCATCAAGCGCGGTATCATGGAGATGGCCGATGGTATCATTATCAACAAAGCCGATGGAAATAATGTAGAGAAGGCACAGTTGGCGGCTACGCATTTCCGTAATGCGCTCCATCTTTTTCCGGCTCCCGAATCCGGATGGACTCCTCAGGTGCTGACGTATTCCGGATTCTATAATATCGGTGTCAAGGAAATCTGGGATATGGTGTATGCCTACATCGACTTCGTCCGCAAGAACGGTTATTTTGAACACCGTCGGAATGAGCAGGCCAAATACTGGATGTATGAAACCATCAATGAGCATTTGCGCGACAGCTTCTATCAGAATCCGGAAATTGCTTCCTTGCTTCCCTTGCAGGAAAAAGATGTGCTGGAAGGACGGGCAACGTCTTTCTCGGCAGCCAGAAAACTATTGGAAATGTATTTCTCCGGGTTGAAACAGGAGCGATGAATAAATATTCAAAATAGCTTGTTTCTATTGGAGTAATTAAAAATAAGGAAGAAAAATAAGGGTGATATGCCTTGTGAAATGAATTAATATGTAACTTTGCGAACTAATTTTCAAGAAATGATGCAAAGTGAAATTAAACCTATTATAGAGGTAAAGGGTGTATCAAAGTTTTTTGGTGAAAAAACAGCCTTGGATAATATCAAATTTATCCATCAAAAGGGAGAGTTTTGTAACCATCTTGGGCCCTTCGGGATGCGGTAAGACGACCTTTGCTGCGCCTGATAGCGGGATTTCAGACCGCTTCGGAAGGGGTGATTCGTATTGCAGGGGAGGAGATTACCCAGACTCCTCCTCACAAGCGTCCTGTTAATACAGTTTTCCAGAAATATGCCTTATTCCCTCATCTGAATGTGTATGACAATATTGCTTTTGGCTTGAAACTGAAAAAGATGCCAAAGGATACGGTACTTAAAAAAGTAAAGGCTGCCTTGAAAATGGTAGGCATGACCGATTATGAGTACCGCGATGTCAATTCGCTTTCGGGTGGACAGCAGCAGCGTGTGGCCATTGCCCGAGCCATTGTGAACGAGCCGGAGGTGTTGTTGCTGGACGAGCCGCTGGCTGCGCTTGACCTGAAGATGCGTAAGGACATGCAGATGGAGTTGAAGGAAATGCACAAGACGCTGGGCATTACCTTTGTGTATGTGACGCACGACCAGGAAGAAGCCCTGACATTGAGTGATACCATCGTGGTGATGAGTGAGGGACGTATCCAGCAGATTGGTACCCCTACCGACATCTACAATGAGCCGATTAACTCGTTCGTGGCCGACTTTATCGGAGAAAGTAATATCCTGAACGGAGTCATGGTAAAAGATAAGTTGGTACATTTCTGCGATCGTGACTTTGAATGTGTGGACGAAGGCTTCGGCGAAAACACACCGGTGGATGTGGTGATTCGTCCGGAGGATTTGTATATATTCCCGGTGTCGGATATGGCACAGCTTCGTGGTACCGTACAATCGTGCATCTTTAAGGGAGTACACTATGAAATGGTGGTGTTGTGCCACGGCTATGAGTTTGTGGTGCAGGATTATCACGCTTTCGAGGCCGGAACCGAAGTGGGTATGCTGGTCAAACCGTTTGATATTCACATCATGAAGAAAGAGCGTATCTGCAATACCTTTGAAGGCAAGCTTATCGATGAAACTCATGTGGAATTCTTGGGATGTGAGTTTGAGTGTGCACCGGTAGACCTTCAGAGAGTGCCATTAGGCGATGTGCTGGTAGACGTGGATTTCGGAAAAATCAACTTGCTGGACAATGCAGAAGACGGCATGCTGACCGGAGAAGTCAAGTTTATTTTGTACAAAGGAAACCATTACCACCTGACGGTATGGTCAGACTGGGATGAGAATGTGTTTGTCGATACGAACGATGTGTGGGATGATGGAGACCGTGTGGGTATTTCCATTGCTCCTGAAGATATTCGGGTACGTGTAAAACAGGAGGAACGATGAATAAACTGCGTTTGTTTTTTCTTTCACGCCGAAGCTGGACACTTCCTTATCTCATTTTCTCTATCATTTTTGTGATTGTTCCGCTTCTGCTGATTGTGGTATATGCATTTACCGATGATGCAGGTCGTATGACGCTTGAAAACTTCCGGAAGTTCCTTGCCCATTCGGAAGCAGTCAATACCTTTATTTATTCCATCGGTATAGCCATACTGACTACGATAGGTTGTATCGTACTGGGATATCCGGCAGCCTGGATTCTGAGCCGCAGTAATTCAAGCTATTCGCGTACGCTGATTCTGCTGTTTATCCTGCCGATGTGGGTCAACATCCTGATACGTACGCTGGCTACCGTAGCTTTGTTCGACTTTGCCAGTCTGCCTTTAGGAGAGGGAGCATTGATATTCGGAATGATTTACAACTTCATTCCTTTCATGATTTATCCGATTTACAATACCCTTCAGAAGATGGACCCGAGTTATGTGGAAGCAGCTCAGGATTTGGGAGCCAATTCTTTTCAGGTGTTCTGGAAGGTGGTATTCCCTTTGTCCATGCCTGGGGTAGTGAGCGGCATCATGATGGTGTTCATGCCGACTATTTCTACTTTTGCCATTGCAGAATTGTTGACCATGAACAACATTAAGTTGTTTGGTACGACTATTCAGGAGAATATCAACAACAGTATGTGGAACTATGGAGCAGCCCTTTCCTTGATTATGCTGTTCTTGATTGCGGCCACTTCACTCTTTAGTTCTGATGAAAAGAGTGATTCAGAGAAAGGAGGACAGGTATGGTAAAGAAAGTGCTGATGCAGACCTATCTTCGGGTATTACTGTTGTTGCTGTATGCTCCGATATTGATTATTGTGATTTATTCCTTTACCGATGCAAAGGTATTGGGTAACTGGACTGGCTTTTCGCTCAACCTGTACCGCTCCTTGTGTAACACCGGAGCACATCATTCCCTGATGAATGCGCTGATAAATACAATAGCCATTGCCTTTATTGCTGCGACGGTATCAACCTTGTTGGGAAGTGTGGCTGCCATCGGAATCTACAATCTGAAGGCCCGCAGCCGGAAAGCCATGGGATTCATCAATACCATTCCTATATTGAACGGAGATATTATTACCGGTATTTCCTTGTTCCTGCTGTTTGTGTCATTAGGTATTACCCAGGGATTTACTACCGTAGTGCTGGCACACATCACCTTCTGTACTCCGTACGTGGTGCTGAGTGTGTTGCCGCGCCTGAAACAGATGAATCCGAACCTGTATGAGGCCGCGCTCGATTTGGGAGCTACTCCGATGCAGGCTTTGTGGAAAGTGATTGTTCCGGAAATCCGTCCGGGAATGGTAAGCGGATTCCTGCTGGCACTGACCATTTCCATCGACGATTTTGCGGTAACGGTGTTTACCATTGGGAATCAGGGATTGGAAACGCTTTCTACCTATATTTATGCCGATGCCCGTAAGGGTGGTCTGACGCCGGAACTTCGTCCGCTGTCGGCCGTGATTTTTGTGGTGATACTGGTGCTGCTGATTATTATTAACCGTAGAGCTGACAAAGCAAAGAATAAATGAAACAGAAGATGAAAAGGTGGAACTGGTGGGTGGCTTTGTGTGTGTGCTGTCTGTTGACAGGATGCTACAACGCTAATGAATCGCGCGAAAACGTGCTCAAGGTGTACAATTGGGCAGACTACATAGGTGAAGGCGTACTGGAAGATTTTCAGGAATATTATAAGGAAAAGACGGGAGAAGATATCCGCATCGTGTATCAGACATTTGACATCAACGAAATCATGCTGACAAAAATTGAGAAAGGGCATGAAGACTTTGATGTGGTGTGTCCTTCCGAGTATATCATCGAACGAATGCTGCACAAAGGCTTGTTGCAGCCTATTGATACGGCTTTTGCTCATTCACCCAATTACATGAACGGAGTGGCGCCCTATATCCGTCAGCAGATAGATAAACTGACGGTGAAGGGCGATCTGCCGGCCAGCCGTTATGCCGTGTGCTATATGTGGGGTACGGCCGGCCTGCTGTATAACAAGCAGTTTGTTTCCGAAAAAGACCTGAAGTCATGGGGGGTGCCTGTGGGAGAAACGTTTTTCCGGCAAGATTCTGATGAAGGATGCCTATCGCGATTCGTACGGTATGGCTTTGCTGTATGCGCATCGTGAGGATTTGAAAGACAGTACCGCAGTGTGGCTGACCTGATGAACGACTATTCACCGGCTTCCATGGACTCGGTGGAAAAATATCTGAAACTGTTGAAGCCGAATGTGGCCGGATGGGAAGCAGACTTTGGTAAGGAAATGATGACCAAAGGCAAGGCCTGGATGAACATGACCTGGAGCGGAGACGCACAGTGGGCTATGGAAGAAGCGGCAACGGTAGGAGTGGACCTTGCCTATACCATTCCGGAAGAAGGTAGCAATGTGTGGTACGACGGATGGGTAATTCCTAAGTATGCCAAGAATCCTAAGGCAGCCAGCTATTTTATCAACTTCCTTTGTAGGCCGGACATCGCTTTGCGTAACATGGAAGAGAACGGGTATGTGAGTGCCATTGCTGCCCCGGAAATTCTGGAAGCTTGTATTGATTCTACCCTGGATAAGGAAGTCGATGCCAGCTATTTCTTCGGTCCGGAGGCACAGAAGGTGAAGCTGCGTAACACACAGTATCCCGATAAGTCTGTGATAGCCCGTTGTGCCATGATACGTGACTTTGGAGACAAGACGGTAGATGTATTGGAAATCTGGTCGCGTGTAAAAGGCGACAACCTGAATAGCGGGATTGTGATTCTGATTCTTTTGGTGGTAGTAGGACTGAGCGCCTGGCAGATTCGCCGCCGCTGGATACGTTATAAACGTCATGCACGTACGCACCGCAGAAATCGCCGGAGAAAATAAAAGAAGAAAATACAGTATACAAAAATCCCCCTTCAAAAGACGTTTAAATGCTTTTTGAAGGGGGATTCTTTATATGGAATTGTTTTGTTAGATTGACAATTCGTTCAATACGCTAACCAGTTCGCGGTCGATAGGCTTGTCGTTCTTGATAGCCTTGGCAAACGGAACGTACACAATCTGGTCGTTTTCGATACCAATCATGACGTTGCGCTGACCTTCCATCAGGGCCTGGATGCTGGCTACTCCCATACGGCTGGCAATGATACGGTCGTGTGCGGTCGGGCGTCCACCACGCTGCAAGTGTCCTAAAATAGTCACACGTACGTCGTACTGCGGATATTCGTTCTTTACACGTTCTGCATAGTGCATGGCTCCACCGGTGATTTCACTTTCAGCTACCAGCACGATAGAGCTGCTCTTTGATTTGCGGAAACCGTTGTTGATGAACTCTTCCAACTGGTCTACTTCCGTATTGAATTCCGGAATGATGGCAGCTTCGGCACCCGCAGCAATGGCACCGTTCAATGCCAGGAAGCCGGCGTCGCGTCCCATTACTTCCACAAAGAACAAACGTTCGTGTGAAGTAGCGGTATCACGTATTTTATCTACTGCATCCAAAATTGTGTTCAGGGCAGTGTCATATCCGATGGTTGTGTCCGTACCATACAAGTCGTTGTCGATGGTACCGGGCAATCCGATACAAGGTACATCAAATTCCTGAGCCAGCAGGCGGGCACCGGTCAACGAACCGTCACCACCAATGACTACCAGTGCATCGATACCTTCGCGTTTCATAGTTTCATAAGCTACCTGACGGCCTTCCGGTGTACGGAACTCCTGGCAGCGAGCTGTTTTCAGGATGGTACCTCCTAATTGTATGATATTGCTGACGTTTTCAGTCTTGAATTCCTTGATTTCTCCTGTAATCAATCCTTTATACCCACGGTAGATACCTTTAACTTGTAATCCGTTGTAGATGGCAGAGCGGGTGACTGCACGGATTGCGGCGTTCATGCCGGGAGCATCTCCTCCGGATGTAAGAATACCAATACATTTAATAGTTCCCATAATTGTTAGTTGTTAGTTTGATTTTTATGAAGCAAAAGTACAAATATGAATTTATATTGTAACTGATTTTCTTCTTTATTATTCGTCCATTATAACTTTTTTTACACGCTTCCATCAACCATTTAGGGGTAGAGGTGGCTCCACAGATTCCAATGGAATGTGCATGTGACAATAAGGCCTTGTCAATTTCCTCCGGTTTGTCTATCTGGTAAGAGTTGGGATTGACCTTTTTACATTCCTGAAAGAGGATTTTCCCGTTGGAACTCTTATGTCCGCAAACGAAGAAAACCAGGTCGTGACTGGCGGCAAATTCCCGGATATGCGGCATGCGGTTGGCTACCTGACGGCAGATGGTATCGAAGTACTGGAAGGAGGCTTCCGGTGAAATGTGGGTCTCGATGTAGGACACTATCTGGCGGAATTCGTCGAGCGACTTGGTTGTCTGCGAATACAGGCGGATGTCTTTGTTCATGTCCAGTTTGCTGACTTCTTCCAGCTTCTCGATGACGATGGCTTTGCCTTCGGTCTGGCCCACCAGTCCCAACACTTCGGCATGGCCGTTTTTCCCGTAAATAACAATCTGTCTGTCTTTGTCGTGGGGAGTGGTGTCATACTCCTGCTTGATTCTTTTTTGCAGGCGCAGCACTACCGGACAGGTGGCATCGATGATTTCGATGTGGTTTTTCCGGGCTAGTTCATAAGTCTCAGGAGGCTCTCCATGTGCTCTCAACAAGACTTTTACATTCTTCAGTCGGGCAAAATCTTCGTGGTTGATGGTAATCAATCCCATTTCCTTCAGTCGCTCACACTCCTGCCCGTTGTGTACAATATCCCCCAGGCAATACAGAGGTGCGCCCTTTGCCAGTTCTTCTTCTGCTTTTGAGATGGCGGTCGTCACTCCAAAGCAGAATCCTGAGTCCTTATCTATTTCAATGTGATGCATGTGCAGCTTTTTCAAATTGTTCTTTCAGCCATTGTTTTTGTTCGGCAATGGTCAGGTGACTGTTGTCCAGTAAAATCGCGTCGTCAGCCTTGCGCAGGGGACTTACTGCCCGGTTCTGGTCGATGCGGTCGCGTTCTTCTACGTTGTGAAGAATTTCTTCGAACGAAGCATCCTGACCTTTGGCTTTCAGTTCCTCGTAACGGCGCTGTGCACGGATCTCGGCAGAGGCTGTCACGAAAATCTTCAGTTCCGCATTCGGGAATACGGCTGTTCCGATGTCTCTTCCGTCCATCACGATTCCTTTTTCCTTGCCCATTTCCTGCTGTTGCTGAACTAAGGCCTTGCGCACAAAGTCGAGTGCTGCCACCGGACTGACATGTGAGGAGACTTCCATGGTGCGGATACGTTCTTCCACGTTCTTCCCGTTGAGGAAGGTCATGGGGCGCTGGGTTTCCGGGTTGAGCTGGAAGGAAATCTGGATTTGTCTCATCTGCTGGCGGAGCGCTTCTTCCTGAATGCTTCCGTCGGTATTGAACAATCCGTTTTCCAGACAATACAATGTAACGGCCCGGTACATGGCGCCGCTGTCTATATAGATGTATCCGATTTCTTTGGCTAAGTCTTTAGCATGGTACTTTTCCCGCAGGAAGAGAATCCGTCGATGGCAATAATAATTTTTTTCATGTTTCGGCTTCGATAAATAGATTTCGCATTGACAAAGATAGTGTAAATCCTTTGTATATCGGATGTTTTGGATAAAGTTTTTGGCGTCTCTTCCTTATAATATAAGGTAGAAATGGTCACAACCTTGAAGCCGTCCTTTTTCATATTCTTGATCTTCAGCATATCGGTATTAGTCAGGATCGGGTTGTTGATCTTCAGCACCTGACAGTTCTCCGGCTTCTGGATCAGGAGATTTCCGTCTTTACCTACATATACACTTGTAGAAGTAACGATTTCTTCACGGATCGCATCGATCGGCGGGTTGGTTACCTGGGCAAATAACTGTTTGAAGTAATCAAATAACGGTCTCTGTTTTTCAGAAAGTACTGCCAGTGGTGTATCCACACCCATGGCTGCAATTGACTCTCCGCCGTTCAATGCCATGGTACGGATAGAATTCTTATATTCTTCATAGGTATAGCCGAATGCTTTCTGCAGCTGTTTTCTCTGCTCTTTACCGTATTCTTCCACATGTTTGTTCGGGATCTTCAGTTCTTTCAATTCTACCAGATTGCTGTCGAGCCATTCACCGTACGGCTGTTTGGTCGCATAGATTTCTTTCAGTTCTTCATCCTGATAGATTTTTCCTTTTACAGTATCGACTAACAGCATCTTTCCAGGGTGCAGACGCTCTTTTAACACGATTTCTTCTTCCGGTACTTCCAGAACGCCGACCTCGGAAGCCAGGATCACATCCCCGCTCTTTAAT
>ENA-OQBP01000012-OQBP01000012.1-human-gut-metagenome-genome-assembly--contig:-NODE-12-length-20023-cov-1.534479_pt1 | contig 20023 bp, 24 predicted proteins | sample MGYA00242751_ERZ504561 | MGnify/ENA primary metagenome ERZ504561 (study PRJEB26092, sample SAMD00036245) | human gut metagenome | host: Homo sapiens | study: EMG produced TPA metagenomics assembly of...
AACCTCACAATATGAGAAATCGGGAGATTGCAGCGCATGGCGGCTGCAATCTTTTTTTGCGTCCAAAATCAAAGGAACGCGCAACAAATACCGCCTTTCGGTGGGGGTATGGAGTAGATAGCAAGCATAGGGAGTGTAGCCACTCCCGGCAGAAATGCTTGCTGGGGAGTACCCCAGACCCCCAGAAACGAGGTGAAACTATGGCGAACCGAACCCGAAAAATTGTTCTGCGTGTTCCCGTGACGCCGGAGGAACAGGAACTTATCCGGCAGAAGATGGCTCTGCTGCACACACGGAATTTTTCTGCCTACGCCCGGAAGATGCTGATAGATGGTTATGTTGTCCACATCGACACCACCGACATCCGGGCGCAGACCGCCGAACTGCAAAAGATTGGTGTCAACGTCAATCAGATCGCACGGCGGCTGAACAGCATGGGGCCGCTGTACACACAAGACGTTGCGGACATTAAGGGAGCATTGGCGCAGATATGGCAATTACAAAGATACATCCTATCAAGTCAACGCTGAAAAAGGCACTGGACTACATCGAGAATCCGGTCAAGACGGATGAAAAAATACTGGTGTCCTCCTTTGCCTGCTCCTACGAAACCGCCGACATCGAATTTGAACTGCTGCTATCACAAGCCATGCAGAAAGGCAACAATCTGGCCCACCACCTGATACAGTCTTTTGCGCCGGGCGAAACCACGCCGGAGCAGGCCCACGAGATTGGCCGGCAGCTTGCAGATGAAGTACTGCAAGGCAAATACCCCTATGTGCTAACCACGCACATTGACAAAGGGCACGTCCACAACCACATCATCTTTTGCGCTGTGGACATGGTGAATCAGCGCAAATATGTTTCCAACCGGCGGAGCTATGCCTACATCCGGCGCACCAGCGACCGGCTGTGCAAGGAACATGGCCTGTCTGTGTTGGTCCCCGGTCAAGACCGGGGTAAAAGCTATGCCGAGTGGGACGCACACCGCAAGGGCATGAGCTGGAAGGCAAAACTGAAAGCCGCCATAGATGCAGCCATCCCGCAGGCCAAGGATTTTGACGATTTTCTGCGGCTCCTGCAGGAGCAGGGCTATGAGATCAAACCAGGCAAATTTATTTCATTCCGCGCCCCCGGACAGGAACGCTTTACCCGCTGCAAGACGCTGGGGGAAGCCTACACAGAGGAAGCCATCATCGAACGCATCAAAGGTCGGTTCGCGGAGCGGAAGCCCAAAGAAACCCGTAAAATTTCGCTGCGGATTGATTTGGAAAACAGCATCAAGGCCCAGCAGTCCGCAGGGTATGAGAAGTGGGCAAAGCTCCACAACTTGAAACAGGCTGCCCGGACGCTGAACTTCCTGACCGAGCATGAAATCGAAAGCTACCCAGATTTGGAAAGCCGGGTGGCCGAGATCACCGCCGCCAGCACCGAAGCTGCCGCTGCACTGAAAGCAGCAGAGCGTCGCCTTGCAGAAATGGCCGTGCTGATAAAGGATGTCACCACCTGTAAAGAGCTACGTCCACTGGTGCAGGAGTACCAGCGGGCCGCTGACAAAAAGCAGTTCCGGCGCAAACATGAAGGCACCTTGATTCTCTATGAGGCCGCAGCCAAGACCCTGAAAGAGCAGGGCTTTCAAAAGCTACCCGACCTCTACGCCCTGAAAGCCGAGTATAAGCTATTGGTCGAGCAGAAAGACCAGCTGCAGCGGCGGTACAGCGAAGCCAAACGCCAGATGCAGGAGTATGGTATCATCAAGCAGAATGTGGATGGCATCCTGCGGACAACACCGGGAAAGGAGCAGATGCAGGAACGGTAAATTTGCACAAAATATTGGTTGGATTTTTGAACTACAAACGCTTAGACTGGGTGGCGTTTCCACCCGAAATCATGTAAAATAGAACCAGACAACGAAAGCGAGGAACCCTCTATGGCAGAAGTGAAAGACAATAGCTCTATCCAGCTTTTTGAAGATCAGAAAATCCGTACTGCATGGGATGCAGAAAAGGAAGAATGGTATTTTTCAATTTATTGATGTTATTTCTGTTTTAACTGGAACAGCAAATCCACGGCGATATTGGAGCGACCTGAAACGTAAGCTGAAAACTGAGGGAGCAAATGAGTTGTACGAAAAAATCGTACAACTGAAAATGTTATCCTCTGATGGAAAACGGTATAAGACGGATGTTGCTAACACTGAACAGCTCCTACGCATTATCCAGTCTATTCCGTCTCCAAAAGCTGAGCCGTTCAAGGCATGGCTGGCAATGGTAGGCAAGGAACGCATCGAGGAAACCATCGACCCGGAACAGGCCATCGACCGCGCACTTGATACCTATTTGAAAAAAGGCTACTCCGAAGAATGGATTCACCAGCGGCTTTTGGCAATCCGCATCCGCAACGAACTGACAGATGAATGGAAGAAGCGCGGAGTGCAAAAAGGCAGGGAGTACGCCATTCTGACCGATGAAATCTCCCGTGCATGGTCTGGTATGACCACAGGGCAGTATAAGCGGCTGAAAGGTCTGACAAAAGAAAATCTCCGGGACAATATGACCGATTTAGAGCTTGTTCTGACCATGCTGGCCGAAGCCTCCACTACGGATATTTCCAAGACTGCAAAGCCGCAGACCTTTGAAGAAAACAAGCAGGTTGCCAAACGCGGCGGCAAGGTGGCCGGCATTGCGCGGCAGGCTCTTGAAGCGGAAACCGGCAACCCCGTTATCACGGAAAAGAATGCGTTTGACTTCCAGCAGCTTGTGACTGACATTGTAGAAGATGCCGCCGAACTGCCGGAAAATCCCACCGAGAAAAAAGATAAAGACTGATACATGAAAAATAGCCGGACACAGCAGCCACAAGGCCACCGTGTCCGGCTATTTCTGTGTTGGCAACGACACATCACTTTTGCTGAAAATAATGTGTCATTGTCGAGCTGGCGGTATCACTCACCCGCAAAATCGAACCTCTGTCCGTCAAAGTCCGCATCAGTCATGTGCTCCAACTTTGCAATGGTTCCATTCGCCAGCCGCCGCATTTCTGTGTCCATATCCGGCAGGGCGGCCAGCATCCGTGCCATCGTGCGGCGGCGGTCAGAGGTGTGGTACATACAGATCAAATTTTCTTCTTCCACGCTAAAATTCATGTGTCAGACCTCCAATTCCTTTGCCTTTTCCCGTGGCAGCGTTTGCTTGCTCTGTTCCTTTTTTGCGGCATCCAGCTGTGCCCGGATGGACGGCTTTTTCGGCTTGGCTGTGCGGGACTTCTTGGCTTTTGGTGCCTTTTCCTCGGCCTTGACTGCGGCGGCAAGGTCTGTCAGAGAGATTTGTTCTCCGGCCTTTGCTTTGGCCTCCAATTCGCCCAGAGAGGGCGCATTGTTCAGCACGCCATCAATCATATTTTCGTTTTGTTCGGTGGAAAGTTCTGCGGTGCGCAGCGGATTTTCCCGCAAGAACTCCGGCACCTGCTGGAAGCCCACACTGTCGCAGTAGTGGGCGGTGTCCTGCCCATTCTGGTGCAGCACCACCACATCCGAAACAGACAGCGAGTGTCCCTTGAAATCTGCCGGATAGTCCACATTGAATGTGCGGTAGATGTCCTCCAACGTGGTGCCAGCAGTCAGCGGCGCGACGTATACTTCCGTATAGTTGGCCTTGTCCACGGTCAAACCGGCAGCCTGCAGGCGGTCGTAGGGCTCAAAACGGTAATCGCGGGTGGAATCTTCATTGCGCAGCTGGTAGATGGAAAAGCTGTCCTGCTGCGGTGCTTCAAAGCCTGCCGCTGCGTATTCCTCTACGGTCATTCCGGCAGCAGCCGCTTCCTGCGCGATCTCGGCCTGCACCTGTGCCTTGTAATCCTGCAAGCTCTGGTCAAAGTCAGCCAGCTTGGGCGGTTCCGGCAAGTTATACTGGCCTTGGTTGAGCAGCGGGCGGCAGTCCTGCACATAGGCCACAACAGCGTTGTAATAGGCCGCCTGTTCCGGCGAAATGTTCTGTCCCTCTCGCAAAGCGGCGGTAGCCGTCTGCTCCATAGCGGAAAGATTGCAATGCTGTTTGAGGTACGGGATAAACTCGGTCAGCACCATTTCCCGCTCTGCCTTGTCCTGCTCCCATGCTTTCGGGCCTTTGTTATGCAGAACAAAATTCTTCCAGTTTTCATCTTTGGCGTAGTATTCGTGGTAGTTCTGGATGTGTTGAACCAAAGAACCCTCTCCGTCACCAAAATCCTGCCGCCCCTCGTAGTTGTCTGGCTGGCCGTTCAGGGTAAAATCAATGCGGAATGCGGTCTTGTCGTACCAGCCACCTGTGTAGCCGTCCTTTTCCCGTTCCGTGTGCTGGGTGGTGTCCAGTTCTTCAAAGACGCGGTTTGCCACGGACAGTGGCATGGTTTCGCCGTCCTGCAGCTTGTCACTTTCACTCCACAGAATTGTGACCGTGGGCTCTGCGGCGGGGTCTGGAATTTTAACGGGTGCGGGAATTTCATTCGCTTTTTCTGCTGCCTCTTGGAACGCTGCCAGCTTGTCGCCCAACAAAACTTCCGACACCTTGACTGTCTGCCCCAGCAGAGCAAGAGCTTCCTCTCCGGCATCCGGCAGGGTCAGACCGGGTGCGTCCAGTTGGCCGCCGTCCAGAGCCTTATTATCCGGGCCATACAGGGTGTAGTCATAGCCGGAATCGCAGGTCTGGATGAACAGCGTATTGCCGTTGTCCAGCGCAAATGCAGCCTCCTGTGCAGTGGAAAGTTCTGTTTCCCGCTGCTGGCGCAGTTCTGCCAGATGTTCGTCCAGTGCGGAGATCAGTTCATGGGCCGCATTGCGGATAATTTCCAGAGAGGCTTTCAACTCGGCCAGTTCCCGGCCCGAACTCCACCCGGCCACATAACCAAAGGAATACTCGGATGTGTCCAGCCCGTAGTGCTGGCAGACTGCATAGCTACGCTTTCGGCCTGCACCTCGCGGGTGCGGCTGTCCGGGCGGTTGGTCTGTTCCGGGTCGGTGGGGTCGATGGCGTGAAGTTTGGCGTGGGCAATTTCATGGATAGCCGTCTTGATGGTCTGTAACTGGCTCATGCCCTCTTGAATGGCAATGCGGTTGTCAAGCAGGTGGAAATAACCGTGCGCCCCGCCCTCGATGTCCTCAAACCCGATGGGCACCGGGGAAGCTTGCTCCAACGCTTTGAAAAAATCTTGATAGTCCTGCACGCTGCCGGACAGTTCATTCACTGCGATAGATGGCAGCGGTTCGCCCTCGGTCTGGCTGACATCGAACACGGAAACCACCTTAAAGGCCGGAATCTGCACCGTTTTTTTCTTCCGTCAGCGGCTTGCCGTCCTTGTCCAGAATCGGCTTGCCCTGTTCGTCCAGCTTTTCCATCTTCTGCTTGACCTTGTACGGCGCAGGAGCAAGGATTTTGATGCCTTTTTTCGCCTTTCTTTACGGTGCGGTGGAACGTGTCTTTCCACTTGTTGAAGCCCGCCACCAGTTGGCCGCCCTGCATGGCGATCAGCAAGGTGTTGTTGAAGCTGTAATTGTGGAATTTCGCCATCGTGGTGAGGTAGGCTTTGTAGCGGTCGCTGTCGAACAGCTCTTGAATCCCTGTTTCCAGCCGGTCCGTAATTTCTTTCATCCGTTCCGCGCTGTCTTTGCCGTTCAGGATGATGGGGATAACTTTCTGCGGTTCCGTTTCAGGCTGAACAGGCGGCGGGATGTTGGCCGCATCCCGCAGGATTTCCGATGCAGGAAAAGACAGCACCCGGTATTCCTCTGGCACAGGCTGGCCTTCGTGGACTTTCTGCCACTCGTCCCCGCTTTTGACAAGGTAGCCGTACTGGGTAAATGCACCCTGCTCCTGCTGGGCCACATAGCGGCCAAACTGCGCCGTGTCGATGCCGCCTTTCCATTCGTCCGGCATATCCACCATGCCGGAGCGATTCAGGTAGTAATCTCCTAGCTGGGCAGGCCCGTGCACATCCGGCAGATGCACATAGTAGTCCACGTTTTCGGGAAAGTCGGTGATTCTCCCGATGCTGAAAAGCTCACTCTGCGGGGCTTGCAGGGCGGCGTTCAGCTCTGCGCGTTCCCCGGCAGAAAGCGTTTCCAGCCGTGCGGCCAGAAAGTTCAGTTCGTCCACATTGGATGCCAGTACCATGTTGTAGGGAATCGCAAAACGCTTTTCTTCCTCGGCAAAGTAGCCGGAAATGAAAAGGCCTTGCGGATTATCGGACGAAATGCCGATTTGCCGCAGGGCCGCTTGTACCTGTTCGGTTGTAGTGGGCAGGTCCAGCCAGACGCCATCCCTGCCTTGCTGCTGCCGATTTTGCAGCTGGATGGAAAATAATTCGCTCATTTGGTCACACTCCTTTTTTGCTATCCTACGGATAGAGAGAGCCGGTTATGGCAAAATGAATGCTTCACCTTACCATAACCGGCCCTCATATTTTTGCCTTATTCTTTACACTCTACCCGGTAATTGACGTACTTGCCTCCTGTATCTGCGAGAAGCACCGTTGCATCATAGGTTTTGCCTGTCTTTTCGGAGTGGAGGCCCTTGACCTTTGCCTTGCCGTTTTTGAGCAGAGCGGCGGCGATCTTCGGGGTGAACGCCTTTTTCCGCTGCTCAAAGAAGCGGTCATTCTTCCACATCACGAACTGACAGCCACGATTTCCGCAGTAGAAGTTTTTCTTGCCCTCATAGACGTTTTCATTGCACCGGGGACACTTGCCGATAATAACCCGTTCCGACTGGAACAGGTTTTGCTTATCTGCACTGATACAAGAATAGGTCTTGACCAGCTGGCGCACCTGCGCTTCAATTTCGGCCATGAACTCGTCCGCGTCTGCGTTGCCCTTGGCAATCTCGGTCAGGCGGTTTTCCCATTCGGCGGTCAGGACGGGAGAGGTCAGACTTTCCGGCAGAATCACCGCCAGATTGATGCCGTCCTTGGTGGGGACAAGCTGCTTCGCCCTTGCGCTGCACAAAGCCTATTTGCACCAGTTTTTCCAGAATCGCGGCACGGGTGGCCGGAGTGCCCAGCCCTTTGCGCTCTGCGTCCTCCGGCATATCCTCGGTCCCGGCCCGTTCCATTGCTGACAGGAGCGTATCTTCGGTGTAGGCTTTCGGCGGGGACGTGAAATGTTCCGAAATGTCAGCCACCGCAGAAAAACTTTGTCCCTCGGCCAGTTCCGGCAGGGTGTTCAGGGCTTCCGTTTCTTCATCACCGTCTGTTTTCAGGGTGGAGTGGAATCGCTGGTCGATCTCTTTCCATCCGGGGACAAGCACCGTTTTTCCCTTGGCGGTGAACTCGTTCCCTGCACAGGAGAACACGGCGGTCACTGTTTCGTACTCGTGGGGTGCGGCCACCGCACAGAGCAGTTTGGAGCAGACAAGGTTCATCAGCTTGCATTCACTTTCGGCAAGACCAGCGAAGCCCTGTTTTGCAAATTCAGCAGTGGGAATGATTGCGTGGTGGTCCGATACCTTTTTGCTGTTCAGCACTCGGCCTACTTCCGCAGTCAGCGCAAGTCCTTGGGCAAAGGGCAGCAGCCCCAGCAGATCAGACACAAGATGTTGTCCTGTCTGGCCCATGTCCTCGGTCAGATATTGGCTGTCCGTGCGGGGATAGGTCAGCAGTTTCTTTTCGTAAAGTTGCTGGGCGTAATCAAGGGTCTGCTTTGCCGTGAAACCGAACAGGCGGTTTGCCTCCCGCTGCAAGGTAGTCAGGTCATAGAGCTTGGGCGGCTGTTCTGCCTTTCTCTCACGCTTGATAGAAGTACAGATGGCAGATGTTCCGGCACAAGTAGATTTCAAAGTGTTGGCCTCGTCCATGCTGGCAATGCGCCCACTGTCTGCTTTCAGGCTGCCGGACTGGATGCCGACCGTATAATACTTTTCTTTCTGGAAGCGCAGGATTTTTGCATCCCGGTCCACCAGCATTTTCAGTGTCGGGGTCTGCACCCGGCCCACGGTTAGGGTCTTATGGTACAGCACCGAAAACAGCCGTGTTGCATTGATGCCCACCAGCCAATCCGCCTTTGCACGGCAGAGGGCCGATTGATACAGAGCATCATAATCCGAATCCGGGCGCAGGTTTGCAAAGCCCTCCCGGATAGCGGCATCCTCCATGCTGGAAATCCAGAGCCGCTTCACAGGTTTCGTGCAGCCGGCCATTTGGTAGACGAAACGGAAAATCAGTTCTCCCTCCCGGCCTGCGTCGGTCGCGGCGGTCACACTGTCCACATCCGGGCGGTTGAGCAGAGAGCGCACAATTTCAAACTGCTGTTTCTTTTCGTCCGGGACAATGAACTGCCACGGCTGGGGCAGGATGGGCAAATCCTCATACCGCCATTTACAGTATTTTTCATCGTACTGGCCCGCCTCGGCAAAGGACACCAGATGCCCGATGCACCAGCTGACCAGATACCCGCCGCCCTGCCAATAGCCGTTTTGCTTTTCATCGGCCCCGATCACGGCGGCGATGCTGCGGGCTACACTGGGCTTTTCGGCGATCACCAGCTGAAAGCTCATGTTTCGTCCTCCTGTCCGTCCTCTGAATGAATTTCGATTTCAGCCGGTTCCTCGTCTGCATCTTCGTCCTCGCCAAAATCGTACTCGTCCAGATCATCGTGCCCGGTGGTGTCGACCTTGGGCTTGCGGAACTTGAAATAATAGAGGGCCGCACCACCGCCAGCCAGAGCCAGCACCAGTAGGATCATCAGACTGCCCATGTTGGACTTCGGCTTTTCCTGCGGCGTTTCGGTGTCAGTTTTCACCGCTTCCGGGGCCGTGCAGTTGCGCAGGCTCTTTTCACACAAGGGGCAGTTTTCATTGACATCCCCGGCCTCACATTTCACGGTGCAGGTGCAGACTTCGGTTTCCTGCGGTTCTTCATCCAGCAGAGCCAGCAAGTCGGCATCATCCACTTGGTTCAGGAAGTGGACAGAGGTTTCTTTGTCCTCGTTGGCGCGGTCAATGAGAATGTAATAATAATTCCCGGCTTTAGTGGTCACAGTGATAAGCTGCTTGTCGCCGTAAAAATCATCCACCAGTGTTGCGTTGCCCTTGGGCGTGATGGGCACGCCCTCCGGCTCCATGCCGCCCGTGGTGGGTTCTTCTTCGATAATCTCCGGCAGAGGTTCCGGGGCAGGGTCAGTACCGCTTGCGAAAGCGGGCATGGAAAAGGAGCAGAGGCAGAGCAGGATAGCCAGCAGTCCGGCAGCGAAGCGGTTCCAGTTGTCAGGTTTCATCGGCGGCATCCTCCTGTTTGTGGTACGGGGTGACGCTGGGTGCCGCGTTCAGCGCACCGCTGCGCAGGAAGGCTGCAAACTCGTCCGGCGTCATGTTCATGCTGCGCACCAGCTGAATGATTTGAAGATTTTCCTGTTCGGTCTTTGCAGCTTCCAGTTCTTTCAACTGCTGCTGGTATTCGGAGATTTTTTCTTTGAGCCGTTCAATGTCGCGCTCAATGCGGGAAAGTCTTTTTGCCATACAAAATCCTTTCTGGCGTCACGGTAAACGCCCATAGCTGTAAAAATGTTCCTGCCAATATTTTGAGTTGAGGTTTGTGTAAGAGATCGGGTCGCCGCAGTGCAGCATGATGGAATTGCCTACATAGATACCGCAATGGCTCACGCCGGGGGTATCGTAGGTTCCCTTGAAAAACACAAGGTCGCCCGGTTTGACCTGCGCCGCTGAAACAGGGGTGCAGAGGTTGTAAAGGCTCTGTGCCGTCTGGCGTCCCACGTTCCAGCCGGAATGATTCAGCACCCACGAAATGTAGCCGCTGCAATCAAAGCTGGTGCTGGGTGAACTGCCGCCCCACACATACGGGTAGCCGATGTACTTTGTCGCTTCCTCCATCATGGCGGCGAACCTATCATCTTTGAGGGCTTCCGGGGGAATATCGTAATAGGTAGGCTGCTTGATGGTGGACGCATTGGGGTACTGGGCTTGCCCGAACAAATCCGGCCGATTGCCCAGCGTGCGCATATAGAGCGAATAGGCACTGAGCTGTTCTTCGGTCAGCACTTCCACGGGCAGATGGGACAAATCCTTGTTCTTCAGCTTGACGGTACAGATGTAGTATTCATACGGCTCTTGGTAGGTGATGAGCTGCGGCACGCCACCCGGCCCGATGATGAGCATGGTCTTGGTGCGGTAGCGTATCTGCATGGTTACGGTCTCGGTCAGGATGTATTGCTTTTCAAACAGCATTTCAAGTTCGCCCTGCACCTCGGCCAATGTAAAAACGCCATCATGCAGCGCGGACAGAATCGAGATCAGCACATAGGGGTCATGCTCGATTTCATCCAGATAAAAATGATACTCGTCATAGTTGTGGGTGGCCTCGTAGGTGTCGAGATACCGTTGCAGCTTTTGTTCCAGCTTGGCATAAGCCTTCTCTGCACCCAGCATATCCTTGTCCTTGGAAAAATAAGAAGATGCCGTCACGCCGGTCCCAGCGGTGCCCGCCATCACCGTGCAGGACTGCAAGCCCGTTATCAAGAGCAGAGCCAGCAGACCGAACACCGCCACGATCAGAATGGTTTTCCAGTTCTGGGCAGCAAATTCGGCCACCCGTTCGCCGCCTTCGGCTGCCAGCTTTGTTACCCGGAAACCGTTCTCTGCGGTGGCGGCTGCACCCTGCGCGGCGGCTTGTCCGGTCTGCCGCGCGGCCTTGGCGTACTGCTGCTTGATACGCCGTTTCTGCACATCCGGGAAATGGGGTTGCTGGCAGACTGCGCAAGCTGTGGGTTATCCCGCAACGACTTCTGATAGAAATACTCGGCGTTGGCCGAACGCAGTTCCCGTTCTGCCTTTTCCACGGCCTTGTAGGGCTTCATCTTGTGGTGTCGGATGCCGCTGCGGATGGCCTTAGCGGTCTGCCGCTCCACCAGTTCTTCACCCTTGTGGCCGCCCTCTACACCCACATTTTCGTGTTCGACTTCGTGGATTTTTCCGTGGGCGAACAGCAACGCTTCCGAAATTGGACGGCTGGCCGGGTTTGGTTTCAGGTTGGGCGGGCCTTTGTCCTGCTGCTCAAAGCGCAGGGTGGATTTCGCCTTGCCGCTGGCGGCATCGTAGACTTTTTCTTTGACCGGGACACGTTTTTTCGGCAGAGCGGCGCGGGCCGCATCCAACTTGTCAGCTTTCTTCTCGGCTTTTTGGATGAACGGCTGCAACTCCGGGTCTGCGCGTTCTTCCTCGGTCAGTTCCAGACGTGCTGCCGAACCATGCAAGCCATCTTCACTTTCGGCAGTTTCCACAGCTTGCTTGGCTTTTTTCTTTGCCTTGTGCTTGTCCTTTACGTCCTCGGCGCGTTCCAGAATTTTTTCAGCTTTGCCCTCGGCATCCGTGGAATAATCCTGTTCTGCCTCCCGGCTGGAAACGTTCTCCACAGTTCCGTCAGCCTGATTTTCTACCACCAGACCGTCACGGGTCATGGTCTGGGTGACTTTGGCTTTTGCCTGCAATTCTTTCAAAGTTCTTCACCTCCCATCGGACAGCGACCCGTTTCAATGTCCGCAATGTATTTGAGAATCGGGAACACCTGCGGCGGCGAAACTGCATTGCCCAGTGTTTTCATCCGCTTGCTGCGGTTCGGCACATCTTCGGTCAGGCGCGGGATGTCGGCGGGTTCTTCGGCCCAAAGGGAATGTCCGTCCATTTGCGCGGGAAACCCATCAGCCACTCTACCCAGTCCGGGTTGAGATAGGGCTTTTCCAGCGTGGTGGGTGTCATACGGTAGATCACATGAGAGAGCCGCGCCGTCCATGCTTTGCCATCCTTGTTCATCTTGCGGTAGCTGCCATTTGCAGAAATTTGGATGTCCAGCCCCTTGCCCACATCCCCGGTGTCGCTGGCAAGGGGCGTGGGAAACAGCGGAGCCGATGATGAATACCCGTTTCCGTTCGTGCCATGCGCCAACGGCAGCAGCAGGTAATACGAAAACCCGAACATCGTAACCTGCCTGCTCCAAGTCAATGAGCGTTTTGTCGAGCCCCATACGGAGGAAGCCAGCAACATTTTCTCCAAGCACCCAACGGGGCTGCAATTCCCGGATGACCCGCAGCATTTCGGGCCACAGGTAGCGTTCATCGTGGAAGCCGCGCTGCCGCCCTGCGGTGGAGAACGGCTGGCACGGGGAAGCCACCTGAAATGAGGGTGACGGTGCGAAGTCCTGTTTTTTCAAAGAAAGCCTCCTTTGTTACAGTGGTGATGTCCTGAAAACGGGGCACTTCCGGCCAGTGGCTTGCCAGCACAGCGGCGGGAAATGCCGCCCACTCGCATTGACAGACAGAGGTAAACCCCGCTGCTTCCGCGGCAAGGTCGATGCCGCCGATGCCGGAAAACAAGCTGAAATGTGTTAAGCTCATAGCTCCACCACCTCGCTGAGCCGGGTGGTCATGATCTTATAGAGCTGTGTGTTTTTCGGGATGGGGTTGGAAAACGGAAGCACCACGTTTTCAAAAATCAGCAGTCCTTCGCCCGGTTCCGAATTGTCGATGTACTTCTGCTGGTCTGCGGAGAGGTTCAGCCGTTCCGAAAGGATTTTGCGGTCGCCGGATGCCTGATTCAGCAGCGTGATGAAGTCGCTGTTTTCCAAAATATTCTCGATCTCCGGGGAAGAAAGAAGGTCCTTCACATTTTGGGTGGCACCTGTGGGCACGCCGCCCCATTTGCGGAAGCGCTTCCAAATCTCGGCACTGTACGCGGCGGTCTGTTCCTCTTTCAGCAAAAGGTGGAACTCGTCTGCAAAATACCATGTGGCCCGGCCTTGGCTGCGATTCTGGGTGACGCGGCCCCATATCTGGTCTTGGATAATGAGCATCCCCAATTTTTTTAACTGTTTTCCTAACTCTTTGATGTCAAAGGCCACAAGCCGGTTGTGGATGTCCACATTCGTTTTGTGGTTAAACACGTTCAGCGAGCCGGACACATACAGGTCCAATGCCTGCGCTACCCGGTCCGCCTCCGGCAAGTGCTGGTCGAGCAGGGCTTGGTGGAGGTCAGACAAAATCGGCATATTCTCCGGGCAGGGGTTTGCCAGATAGGGGCGATAGATAGCTTTCACGGCACGGTCTATCACGGTGCGCTCAATCGCTTCCAGACCTGTTTTGCCGCCCATGACCAGTTCACAGAACGACAGCACAAAATCCGATTTTAGGGCCAAAGGGCTGTCATCTTCGGAATAATTCAGGTTGATGTCCAGAGGATTCACATAGTCCTTGCTGGTGGGCGAAAGTTTGATGACCTGCCCATGCAGCCGCTTGACCAGCGGATAATACTCGGCCTCTGGGTCTGAAATAAAAATATCGTCAGCAGTCGTTAAAAACACACTGACGATTTCGGACTTGCAGCTCATGGATTTGCCGCTGCCGGGCGTGCCCAGCTTCAAGCCGTTGGGACACCGGGCCTGCTTGCGGTCCAGCATGATCATGTTGTGGGATTTTGCGTTGATGCCGTAGTACATGGCTGCCCCGCTCTGGAAAAGCTCCTGCGTCACAAAGGGCACGAACACCGCCACGTTGGAGGTGGTAAGGCTGCGCTGAATCTTTATTTGGTTGATACCCAGCGGAAGGCTGGACACAAGGCCCTGCTCCTGCTGGTAGTCCAGCCGGACAAGGGAGCAGTTGTACTTCTGCGCCACACCCGCCGCTTGGAACACATCGTTGCCCAGCTTTTGCTTGGTGTCGGCCACGTTCAGCACTAAAAAAGTCAGCATGAACAATCGCTCATTTCTTGTTTGCAGTTTGTTCAGCAGCTTTTTGGCATCCTCGCCGTAGGTGGCAAGGTCGCTGGGGAGGATATCCATGTCGTACCCGGAACGGACAGCCTTTTTCTGTTCCTGAATCTTCATAGCATCAAGGTCTGTGATTTTCCGTTTGATGGTTTTGATGGCCTCGGTCTGGTCGATGGCCTGCACATGAAGATTGACGAGAATCCCGCATTCCGTTTTGAGGAAGTCGGCCAGCATTTCGTCCGAAAGTTCCGGCGCAAGGATTTGTAAAAAGCTCACAGCTCCATACTTGCCGCCCAGCCCAAAGGTCTTGGCCGTGCCGAAGCAGAGGGAGGATGGAGCCACAAAATCCTTGGTAGACAGGCCGGAGGGTGCCAGCCAGTCCCAGTCAAAGCGGAACGGTTCGCCGTCCGGGTGGAAGATGCCGTGCAGCACTTCCAAACGTTCCCGCCCATCCATGACGTGCGCCACGCAGCCCATGGTCTTGAAGTAGCCCAGCAGATCAAGGCCAATGCGGGTCAGCCGTGCCCGCGCCGTTTTCAGGCTGTCGGCCTCAATGGTAAACGTCAGATATTTGGTTTTGACAATGCCGTTGTTGCCGCTGGCAAGCTGCTTTTGCAGGATGGCCGTATATTCAGCGCGGATGTCGTCGAAATCATCTCCCTGCGGTGCGATCTCAAAACTTTTTGCGTACTGCACCGGGTCAACCTTGCGATTCAAAAACGAAAGCTGCACATGGATGGAAGCATCCACATAGTTGTACAGGTCGCACAGGTGTTCAAAGATGGCGGTGCGGGTCTCCGGCTGAGCCAGTTGATAACTGATGTCCTCAAAGGTAATGCACTTGGAGAACGTGCGGCGGTCAATGCGGCACACACCGTCCGGGTAGATGGCTTCATACGGGATGGTGGCCTGTGCCGTGCGGGGCTTGCCGTCACCCTTGTACTTGCGGAGAACGGCATCAATTTCTTTTTTCTGGGCGCGGGTGAGCTTTTTGGGCTTTTCGGTTTCGCGGGGTGTCGTTTTTCTGGACAATGGCCTTTACCTCCTGTTCCATTTGGTATTGCCGCACAAGGGCGGCGTAAGCATTGTTGGTCTGATAGGGCCTTTCCTTGGGACGGATAAAGCAGCACTGAATCATTTGCTGAATCACTACTCAAGGGGCTGGCCGTGCCGCTCGAACAGAGCGAACAGCAGCCCCGGCAGCATGGCAAAAATCATCAGCAGGGCCGCTGCGCTGTTGGAAAGATAGTTCCGGGCCAAAAAATAAAGCGGTCCGCCTGTGAGGAGCGCACCGCCGAAGCAGACCAGCTGCCGCTTGGTCAGCCCGAATAAGACTTTGGATTTTACATGGGTCAAATCTTTGGGAACGGTCACATACGCCATTCAAACGCTCCTTTCTCAATGGGCACCGAATACGGACTTGCTGATGCTGCCGGTCTTGAACAGACAGAAACAGAGTAGCACGGTGTAGCCCATACAGCCCCAGATAGCCCCGGCAATGTCCGCCGCGCCCGAAATGTTGCGTATCAGCACCGCGTAAATGCCCACGACAATCATAATCAGGAACGCTTGGAAACCCAGTGCCAGCAAAGACTTCAAATAGTTCTGCCCAGTGCTGCGCCACTCGCTGCTGCCCATGGTCGCCAGCGGGATAGGCCCCAACGCTGTGACCACATAAATCTCGATCATGCGGCCGTAGGTCACAAGGAAAATACAGATAGACAGGATGTTCATGGTCAGGCCCACCACAAGGGTCTGGAACCACAGACTGAGCAGACTGCCAATGGTCATGCTCTCCAGCTGAAATTCCAGTCCGGGTATCAGGCGGTCAAAGTGGATGGACGTTTCGCCGATGATCACGCCGGAGCTTTGGTTGACAACGCTCTGGGTGGCATCGAACACACCCATAACGATATTCCATGTGTTGCTGACAATGAGGATGGCAAAAGCAGACTTGAAAATCCAGCGGAAGAACATGGAGGTGTCAAAGTCGTGCATATTGTTCTTTTCGGTAATCATCTGGATAAGCTCATGGCACATCACAAGGGCAAGGATAGCCGCTGCAATGGGCAGCACCACCGTTTCGGAAAGACTGCGCAGCATATTGAAGATGCCGCTGTTCCACGCCTGCGGGGTAGAGCCGACATCCGAAGCGATTTCGCCCACCTTGGCGTTCACGTTATCGAACAGGCCGGAGAGGTTGCCCGTGATGCCATCTATCAAAATGCCTTTTATCCATTTCTCGATGATCTCACTAATCAAGCAAAGATACCTCCTTTCCCGCGCCCTCCCATGTGAGCGGGAGAGCGCGGTGGGGGTCTCAAAGGTGGATGTACGGATAAGTTGAGGTTAGCCCAGCAGCCCGGACAGCAGCGGGACAAGGGTCACGCCGATCAGGCAACGCCGCCGCCCGCGACCAGCTGCTTCACGCCCTGGCTCTTGCTGCCGGGGTTATCCTGTCCATAGCCCTCCAACAGGTTGATGCCACCCCAGACACACAGGGCACCGCCTAGACCGACCACGATGGTCTGCAAAGTATCGACTGCGCTGTTGAAGAATTCCATAAGGTCCTCACTTTCTGCCGCTTGTTCTGCGGCACTCAAAAATAAAATTATTCGGCTGCATTTTCATCCGACAGGTCAATTTCATACAGGTCAAAACTTTCGTCCTGTGCGACTACCTGCTGCCGTTTCCGGCGCAGGGTGGATAAGAACCTGTCCACATCAAAGGTGTTTTTCTTGTCCGCGTCCGCAAGGTATTTGTAGTGCGGGTGCTTGGTGATGTCGAACTTCTCCGAGAAGAACGGCCTCACACCCCGCAGCTGCAAAATACATCTGCCGCCGTCCATGATTGCGATTTCGTCCTCTGACATCAACGCCTTTCCTAATTTTTGATAGTTCATTCCGTGGGAGGTTTGAGAACCCCGGTTCTCGCTGGTGTTGAAACTGTCGATGGTCTCTTTCCCCAGCGCATCGGAGATCTCTTTGGCATTTTTGCCCCGCCCACTCAAAAAGAGAACAGAATCGCAGTTGTCCGAAATGATTTCGGCCGCATCCTTGTAGATGGCTTTTAGCTGTGACTGGCTCTGCAAGATGATGGATGCCGAGATTTCCCGGCTGCGGATGGTGGCGATCAGCTTGTCGAAGTTGGGAATCTGCCCGATGTTGGCGAACTCGTCCAGAATCAGCCGTACATGGACAGGCAGCCGACCGCCGTATTTATCATCCGCACGGTCACACAGCAGGTTGATAAGCTGGCTTTGAAGCATGGCGAGAATGAAGTTGAAGGTGGTGTCCGTGTCACTCATAATCAGGAACAGTACGGTCTTTTCATCCCCGATGGTGTCCAGCTCCATTTCATCGTCCTCCATCAGCTCCCGCACCTCCCGGATGTCAAATGGGGCCAAACGGGCACCACAGCTTATCAGGATGGAGGAACGGGTCTTGCCGGCCGACAGCAAAAACTTTTTGTACTGCCGGACGGCGAAGTGGTCCGGGTCTTTCTGTTCCAGCCGTTCAAACATGAGGTCCACCGGGCTTTGAAACTCCGGGTCGTCCTCGCGGGCTTCACTGGCATTTATCATTTCCAGCAGGGTGGTGAAGTTCATTTCTTCTGCCGGGGCCTCATACCAGATGTAGCCGATAAGCGCGGTGTAGAACAGCCGTTCCGACTTCACCCAAAAATCTTCTGCTGATTTTTCACCCTCGCCCTTGGTGTTAGCGATAAGGGTATTTACCAGCTTCAGCACGTCTTTTTCCGAGTGGATGTAGACAAAGGGGTTGTACTTCATGGACTTGGAAAAGTTTATCGTGTTCAGGATTTTCACCCGGTAGCCTGCCCGCTGGAACATTTGGCCCGTTTCCAGAACCAGTGTGCCTTTTGGGTCTGTGACCACGAATGAGGTGGGATAGTCGGAAGTGGGGAAACATTGCATGAGGTTGGGCTTCACATAGAAGCGGGTCTTGCCGCTGCCGGAGCCGCCGATCACAAGCACATTTTTATTCCGGGCTGTTTTGGGGTCTTTGGGCCGCCCGGTCATGGTCAGGCGTTCGGTCTGGGTCAGCAGGATGTTGTTTTCAAACTTGGGGTCGATGTAGGGGGCAATGTCCTTGGCGGTGCCCCATCGGGCAGAGCCGTATTCCTCGCCCTTGCGGTACTTCTTGGCGTTCTTGCCCTTGCTGTACACGATGAGCCGGACAGCCACCGCCCCAGCAACGCCCACGCACAGGTCAAACGGATGCAGGCTGGGCAGCGGGTTTGCAAAGGCGGCGGAGATGCCGCTCGTTAGGTGCAGCAGCTTGGCCGAAGCATCCGCGCCCGCAGCCAGACGGTACGCCTGCCCGCATTTGGCGAACAGGTACACGAACAGCAGATACGGCAGATTCAGCACCAGCAGCTTTTTCAGTTCAAGCTTCATCGCTCTAACCCCCTTTGCTTGATTTTTTCCTTCGCACGTTTCGGCTGCTGGGCGGCTTTCTGCTTAGCCACTGCCAGCACCTTGCGGATAGAGGGCCGCTGCTCCTTGGTGAGCGTTTTGGCCGTGAACTCCCGGAACGCCTGTTCCAGATTGTCCGCATCCTTGGCCTTGAAGATCACGATGTAGTGGGGTGGCTGGGTGGTCTTGTCCTTACGCAAGGTGAAGTCCACGCCGTACTTCTTGGCGCAGGGCTTGAACGCCCCGATGTTCGCTTCCGTGACTTCAATGTTGGTCAGGGCCGCGCCGTGGGCTTTCAGCTGTTTCAGGCTTTGCTTGCCGTGGTGCAGCTTTGGCCCTTGGCCCGGTGCTGCAAATATTTTTTCAGGGCAGCTTGCAACGCTTGGGCGGTGAGCTTGCCCGTTTTCATGGACAGGGCAATAGTTTTCTGGGTGACTTCTTCCTGCAATATGAATCCCTCCTTGTTGCAGAAAATTCAGAGCGGCAGCTAGGGTGGAACCACCAGCCGCCGCAGGTAAAGTGTTCTCATGGATGGGTACTCCTTTCGGTCAGGTGTTGGGCGGGCGGCCCCAATCGGGCTGCGCCATATCGTGCGCCACAAGGGACGCATAGTAGCTGTTGATGGTGCTGGGGGCGTTGAACAGCATGGCCCGCAGGTATTGCTTGATGTTGCGGACTTTGGTGGTGTTGTCCCGCAGGCAGTCCATGACGAACTCGATGTGATGGCTGTCCAGCTTCAAGAATTTCGCCTTGACCAACTCTGCCGGGTAATCGTCCCCGGCCACCCGGATGGACTTGCGGGAAGTGCAGACCGTTTCCAGCAGGATGTCCACGATTTCGTCCAGCTGTTCCCGGTCTATCCGGGGATTCTGGGTGAGGGTGTCATACTCGATGTTCTCCAAAATCAGGTCCCGGTAGATTTGATAGGCCGTTTCCTTTCGGCTTCCTGTCCGCTCCGGCGGCGGTGCCGCTGTCTCGTCCTCGTCCAAAGGCAAGGGGTTTGGGGAATGGATAGGAATGGAATCGGTATTTAATCCCTCTTTCTTTTGTTTTTCTGTAATTAGTTTATCTTTATTTAATTGCATTGGATTTTCCAACGTAGGGTTTTCCTGCGTGGGATTCTCCAACGTTGGATTTTCCAATGTAGGTGAAACCGATGCAGGAATGGGCTGCGGCAGCTCGAAGATTACATAGTCTGCGCCGCGCAGCCGTCCTTTCTCGTCCCGTTCTCTGGAACGCTGGATGTAGCCCGCCTGTTCCAGTTCCCGGATGGCCTGCCGTATCGCGTCTATGCTTTCCCGGTTGATACGGGCCAGTCCTTGCAGGGTGTAGTCCCAATCTTCCGGCAGGGAGAGCATTTGGGAGAGTAAGCCTTTGGCTTTCAGGGACAAGGCCCGGTTCCGCAGATGATGGTTCGACATGACCGTATAGCCGCTGTTCTTTTCTACCCGAAATACTGCCATTTCACGGATGCCTCCTTTCGTTGCAAACAAAAAAAGCAGCGTCCATTTGCTCCCGGTGATGGGAGAAGTGAACGCTGCGCGTACTTGATAATTTTTAGGTTGTGTGGTATATAAAAGGCAACTGGATTTCAAACACAGCTACCCATCGGGGTGCGATACAAGCAAGTTGCTATCCGATGACCTCAAAAACAAATTGTACTACGATGGTTTTTGAAAAGTTCTGTATCGCCACTCGCACCAAACAATGAAAATCCGAACCTTTTCTCGATAGGAGAAGGGTTCGGATTTTTTTGTTTTCTTCGGAAATGACAATTCTGGCTCATTTCAAACGGCTGTGTGTCCAAAACCTTATCAAAAAAGACGTATCACAAAAGTCACAACTGTAAAG
>ENA-OQBP01000013-OQBP01000013.1-human-gut-metagenome-genome-assembly--contig:-NODE-13-length-19781-cov-0.859265_pt1 | contig 19781 bp, 23 predicted proteins | sample MGYA00242751_ERZ504561 | MGnify/ENA primary metagenome ERZ504561 (study PRJEB26092, sample SAMD00036245) | human gut metagenome | host: Homo sapiens | study: EMG produced TPA metagenomics assembly of...
AAAGTCGGGCAGGATCGAAATCAGCTTCAAAATGTGGCGGGGAAGATTTCAGTTTCGGCTACGTTTACAGTATTGTGGATGTGGATATAAGCAATGCCGTAGCTGTAAATATCAACAATGAATATCGGAAAGCTGACATTAAAAATAATGATGAGTAACCTCGACAATGTGGTATAATGGGCGGGAGGTGATTTTTTGACCCACTTACTTGTAGTTGACGATGAAGTTTCTATCTTGGAATTGATTAAGAACAGTTTGGGGAAAGATGGATATTTGATAACAGTCTGTCAAAATGCGGATGATGTAGACATCAAAAAGCTGCATTTCTATGACCTCATTCTTTTGGATGTGATGATGCCTGGCACAGACGGGTTTGAGTTTGCAAACAGATCAGGAATATGGTAGACTGCCCGATTCTCTTTCTGACCGCAAAGACATTAGAGGAAGATATATTGTTTGGATTGGGCATCGGTGCGGATGATTATATTACGAAACCTTTTCGTATTCAGGAGCTTCGCGCCCGTGTCGCGGCACATTTACGCAGAGAAAAAAGGGAGCATCACAGCACACTTTCATTTGAGCCTGATATAAGATTTGACCTTTCCGCAAAGGTACTGTATGTTTCAGAACAGCCGGTTCCCCTTACCAAAAGCGAGTATTCAATCTGTGAATACCTTGCGAAAAACCGGGGACAGGTTTTTACAAAAGAACAAATCTATGAAGCCGTTTTCGGGTTTGATGGAATAGGCGATAACTCTACGATCTCAACGCATATAAAAAATATTCGTGTGAAATTGGAGCATTTCAAAATAAGTCCGATCAGCACCGTATGGGGGATAGGATATAAATGGGAGTGAAAAAGAAACCTACATTGAAAATATTGTTTCGCCAGTTTGCTATCTCCCTCATTGTCATGCTGGTAGCGGCAATTATTGTCCCTTTTGGTTTGGAGGGACTTGCTGTAAATGCTGGATTAGCTACAAGAGCAAATCTAAGTGAATTGCAGGTAAAAGAGATCATTCCAACGCTGACGATTGCCCCGGATATTACAAAGGTTGTGATTCCACAGGGATGCGGCTACTTAATTCTGGACAAGAACTTTAATGAGCTTTACAGCAATATGGACGATGATGAAAAAGAAATTGCCCTGCTGTACGCAAAGGGAGAATATATTGAATATGCTACGGGGAGGCAGTTTGCACTTGTTGTCCGGGAAAACGAATTTTGCGTTTTAAGGTATTATATTGGTTCTCAATTTACAGTGTCATGGCTACCGGAATATTTTCCATCTCCTGACACGCTTGCGTTTATCCTGATGGCTGTAAATTCGCTGCTGGTCATTATCATACTGACCGCCAGATTCGCTAAGAACCTGCGTACACAACTGACCCCGCTTTTTTGAAGCAACTGCGGAGGTTTCAAAGCAAAACCTTGATTTTGAAGTAGGACACGCCAAAATCAAAGAGTTTGAAGATGTCCTTGCATCTTTTTCAGATATGAAAGATAATCTGAAAATTTCGTTAGAACGGCAATGGAAAACCGAACAGACACAGAAAGAGCAAATCGCCGCGCTTGCCCATGATTTGAAAACGCCTCTGACGGTTATTCAAGGAAATGCTGATTTACTCACAGAAACAAATCTTGATGATGAGCAACGATTATACGCTGGTTACGTCGTGGAAAGCTCCGGCCAGATGCAGTCATATATTCAAACCCTGATTGATATATCACGGGCGGCGGTTGGTTATCAGCTCCATATTGAAAGTATAGACTTGCCAGCGTTCATGCAGCACTTGTTCGGTTATATGGAATCACTATGCCGGACAAAAGAAATCCGGCTGCAAATGAATACTGTTTCACTCCCTCAAATGCTGAAATTTGATAGGGTGCTGATAGAACGTGCTATTATGAATGTTATCAGTAATGGGCTGGACTACTCCCCGCAAGGCGGAACGCTTTATGTGGATGTTCAGAGTAACAACGGTTTCGTGGAAATTTCAGTCACAGACGAGGGAACGGGGTTTTCTAAAGAGGCATTATGCCACGCACAGGAACGGTTCTATATGGGCGATCAAAGCCGCAATTCAAAGTTACACTTTGGTATGGGTCTATATATTACAAATCGATTATGGAACAACATAATGGTCAGCTTATTTTAGAAAATTCAAAAGAAACCGGCGGCGCAAAGGTTACTATGAAACTTCCTTGCTGATTTTCCGATAGTGTAATGGACGTCTTTTATGTCCGTCCATTTTTCAAATCTTTATGGAATCTTCAAAAATTCCTCTTATCATGTATCTAAAGAAAAAACATCTGCCCAGCGGCAGAAAAGAAAAAAACGCTGCTGGGCAGACCCATTTTCACGCTTAATTTATATTCACTGGTGGCGGTTTTGAGAAATCAAGGCCGCTGCTTTCTTTCTGTCATTCCCAGCAGTTAAAGGCATGGCGGCCCACGGGAGGACGCCGCCATGCTGTTTTACTATCATTATAATCTAATCCACTTCTACCGCTTAAAAAAAGCCTTGCCCCGCCACGGGAATATTCCGGCTATGAGTATGAACTATACCATGTAAAGAAAACAACAAAAACGCTTCAAATCGTCGCCCCGGTAGGTTTACGACCTGCCGGGCGATTTTTGTCGATTTTCGCGGATTGTCATTTCCGGCAAAAAATCAGATGGAAAAGGAGGCGGTCAGCAGACCAGGGCCAGCATAGGCCCCTGACAACGGACAGGATCATCCTGCTCACTCCCCACGGAAAGGAGGGATTTCTATGATAGAACAGCTCATTGCTGAAGCAACAGAATGTGATTTCAAAGTTGCTCTCGAAACAAAAAAGCCAAAAGCATGGTTAAAAAAGTGTCAGTGCTTTTCCCAATGGAATCGGCGGCGCTCTGTTTTTCGGAGTCTCCGATGACCGGGAGCCTATCGGCTTGCCCGATGTTCAAAAGGATGCTGAAGCGATCAGCCGCTTAATCAAAGAACGTATCACACCATTACCGCAGTTTATCTTAAAGCCATTGCAGGAAGATGGTAAAAACCTGTTGGCTCTGGAAGTTTCTCATGGCCGCAGCACCCCATACTATTACAAGGCAGACGGAGTAATGGAAGCATACATCCGTGTTGGAAATGAAAGCGTAATTGCACCGGATACATTGTGAATGAACTGAGTCTTAAAGGGAACCAATCAGTCCTTTGATACCCTAACAACAGACGCGGTAAAAAAGGATTACAGCTTTACACTTCTGGAGGCAACCTATCTGGAACGAACCGGTCTCCGCTTTGAGCCATCCGATTATGTTTCCTTTGGTTTGGCTGACAAAAATGGGTTCTTGACCAATGCCGGAAAGCTCATGACCGATCAGCACACAGTTTATAACTCCCGTATGTTCTGTACCCGGTGGAATGGCTTGGAAAAAGGCTCTATCTTTGATGATGCGCTGGACGATAAGGAATACGAGGGGAATTTGATTTATTTACTGAAAAGTGGCAGTGAATTTATTCGCAATAATTCCAAAGTCCGTTTTGTCAAAGAAGCTCAGTATCGGGTAGACAAGCCGGATTATGCTGAACGAGCTGTGACAGAGGCTCTTGTCAATGCGCTTATCCATCGTGATTATATTGTGCTTGGCAGCGAAATCCATATTGATATGTTTGATGATCGGGTGGAAATCACATCTCCTGGCGGTATGTTTGGCGGCGGCTCAATTCAGGAATACGATATTTACAGTATTCGTTCGATGCGACGAAACCCTGTGATTGCTGACCTGTTCCACCGCATGAAGTACATGGAACGCCGTGGAAGTGGCCTACGCAAAATCGTCAGTGAAACCGAAAAGCTGCCTGGATACACAGAGCATATAAGCCCGAATTTTCCTCAACAGCGACAGATTTCAGAGTCATCTTGAAAAATGTAAACTACAACTTAGAGGGTGACACCCACCAAGTTATCCACCAAGTTTACCCACCAAGATACTGAACTATCAACGGTGTCCAAACAGATTTTGACTTTTTGCACAACACCAAAATCCAAGAAAGAGCTTGCAGTATTTTGCGGCTTCAAAGATTTAAGAAACTTCACTTTGAAGCATATCAATCCGCTTTTAGAAGCCGGGCAATTAGAAATGACTATTCCCGATAAACCTAAAAGTCGCAATCAAAAATATATTACAGTTCGTTCCGAATAAACAGAGAAGCAGGGCATTGGGTCTCATCTCCCATTGTCCTGCTTCTTTTTCATTCCAAATTATATTCACATCATTTACCCATACACCCAATCCTGTATCGCAAATTTCAAACTCTGCACCTTTCCCAGTAGCCAGATTGCAGCCAGCGGCAGCCCATCGGGCTAATCAAAAATGCCATAACCAGCAAAATCGCGCCATTCTTCGGGGAATAGGTAAGCAGCACAGCCACGCCAAGCAGAGCAATCACAGTGCTGAGCAGACCAAGCACCAGACCGGATATGTAGATCAGCCCCGTGCAGAGCCAAACAAAAAGTGTCAGAACCAAAATGACCGGTGCAGTTACGATCATCAGCAGACATTTCAAAATCTTCATTTCTGTTCCTCCTTCCAACGCTCCAGATACTGTTTGCATAGGGCATCCGCTTCTCTCTCATCATCTTCCGTCACTTCCCGTTTTCCTTTGGTCAGTTCAATCTCCAGATAAGTCCGGTAATCATCGGATAAGAGGTCAAACAGTTCCCTGGGAGTATGGCACACCTCGCCGGTACAATAGTGAAAGTCCTGGTCAAACTCAACCCTTACACATCCATGACGGCTGATATAAACTTCGATGGTCTTATCTGCGGCCAGGTAGTCCGCAAAAATCTCTAACACTTTTTCAAAGGTCAGCATCTGTTTTCACTCCTTTGCTTCTATTCTATTTCATATTATCCGGTATTGGACAGGCAAAAGACAAGGATACCGGCAAAAAGAAAAAGCGGAGGGAGGTGCGGCGAAGAAACGCCGTTCCTCCCTCCGCAAATGGAGCATCTATCCCTGTTATGAAAGTTTAGAAAGCTGGGTAAGGATTTCCTTCACGCCCTCCCATAACTGCTCCTGCCGCTGGGATATATCCTCCAAATCAGCGTCGTAAACCCGCCCGGTCTCATGCACTTTACGGGTCAGCTGATTTAAGTTGTTGCTGGAATATCGCATAAGGGAAACCAGTTCTTTCAGCTCCGGTAAATCCAACTGCACCACATATCCATCCACAGCCATCTTCCGCAGATAGGCGCTCAGGTTTTCTGTCCCATATTGCTGCATCTTTTGATGGATCAGCTCCAGTTCTTCTGCGGACACCCAAAACAAAACCGGAACATCCCGCTTACGCTTTGCCATAATTATCGCTCCGGCTCCCGTTTCTTCGGGGCGGCAGGCTTATGGGAAGGCAGTTCCTGCTTGAGCTTATCCCGTACAGAGGGACGGGGTGGTTGTGTCTTTTCTCCCTGCGTGCGGCTGCGCTGCTGTTCTTCCCGCACCAGATCAATAAAGCATCCAGCACAGCAGGATGGCTGTTTAGGGCATAACCACAACGGACAGTTTCGGGGTTCTCGTTGGGAATGGTCTTAGCCCATTCTTTGTTGCGTCGGGAGTAGCGCCCATCCCAGTCCTGAAGCTGAACGGTGTTAGCCAGAACCAGAGACACACGCTCCATGCCGTAGGTCTCGATCACACCCTTTGCCGCATCGTGACTGAGATACATTCCGTCGAAGTGTTTCCGCACCGCCGCTTCAATAGCCTCCTTGCATTGAAGATTTACATTGTTGGAAGCACGGTACTGCTCCAGCTCCCCATGTTCTTTTGCATAGGCAGCAGAATGGAGATAGACCGGCGTTGTTTGCAGTTCCTTTTTGGCTCTGCATACATCATCGGCACGGTTCTCAATGCTGTCCCTTATTACATCCATATAGCCGGTCTCCAGCTTTTCAAAATAGCGGTACACATCCGCCAGCGGAGAGGGAGATCCCAAAAGCGCCTGTGCCTGTGCATCTGTCAGCTCCAGTTCCTCCATCGCCATCACGATGTCCTCACGGATGGTGTACTCATAGGTGTGATTCAGGATTTCTTCCGGGGGCTGGCTTTTCAGCCAGTCCCTGTACTTATCCTGCTCGGCAGCCATCTTTTCATAAAGGGCTGTATTCAGATCGTTAGTATTCATGTTATCGCACCTCCTCATGCTGTTTTGGTTTCTTGTCTGTACTACGGGGTTGCACCGGGCGTTTTAGGTTATCCAGCACCGAAGGCCGTGTGCTTTTGGCAACAACAGACTCGGTGTGTGCCTGCCCCTTTCCGTCGATGTTGAGCAGGGTATCCAGCTCCACCAGACGGGCGTTTTTGCTTCTCAGTTCTTCTTCATAAAGGAATGGCTTTCCGACTTCCTCCTTTGCGGCAGCCTGCTGCTGATAGAGGTTATCCAGCTGGGCCTTTGCCGCCTCCAGACGCTGGGGCATCTGAGCAAGGGCATTGTCGATACGGGTAAGATTTCCGCGAGGGTCTGTACCAAGGGTTGCCCGGTGGGTCATCTGCCTTTCAGCAGGAGCGTATACTCCTGTTTCCAAGCGGAAAATTCCACGGACATGGCATACCCCCGGTAGTTGCCGATCTGCACCGGATCGGAGGTTTTGACCTCCTTGCAGGCATCCAAAAGGGCTGCACCGGCGTTCTCCTTATCGGTCAGCAGGTCGCCCCGGATCTCCATACCGGCAAAGCCGTCCTCCGGGTGCTGGTGAGCTGCCAAAACCTCCAGGTCAGATTCAAAGCCCTTGATAAAGCCCTTATGCTTTTCAATCTCCTCCGGGAAGTATTTGAGCAGCTGGTCCTCCAAGCGGTACTGCTTGCTCTGGTGGTCGGCTTTCATCAGCTTCAGGCGGGATACCTCCACATCCAAATCCATACGCTCCTTGATGCGGGGATCTCCGGCACACAGAGCCTTGATCTCGGCAAAACTGAGGGCTGTTTCATCCACATCATCGCAGGAACGCACCGGCGATTTAGAAGTCATGATCTGGCTGATGAATTTCTGTTTGTTTTCCACCGTCTGCCAGAGGTAGGCATCAAAAGTTCCCTCCGTGACATAGCGGTACACATGGACAAGAGGGTTCTGGTTGCCCTGGCGCTCGATACGGCCCTTGCGCTGGGCAAGGTCTCCCGGCCGCCACGGGCAGTCCAAATCATGCAGCGCCACAAGGCGATCCTGCACATTGGTGCCTGCGCCCATCTTGGCAGTGCTGCCTAATAGGACACGCACCTGACCGGTACGGACTTTAGAGAACAACTCCTTTTTCCGCACTTCGGTGTTGGCTTCATGGATAAAAGCAATCTGGTCGGCAGGCATTCCCTGAGCAATGAGTTTCTGACGAATATCGTCATATACCGTAAAGGCCGGTTCCTGCTCCGGCAGAGGCACAGCGCCTTCCAGTGCGTGAAGCAGTGGATTATCCAGCGTTTTCGCCGCCTTGCTTGCAGGAGCTTTTGCCTGTGGTGTAGAAATGTCGCAGAACACCAGCTGGGTCAGCTTGTCAGCTTCGCCGTCCCGCCAGATCTGCATGATGTTGTCCACACACTGATTGACCTTTGTTCCGGGTTCGTCCGGCAGCATCTGGTTGACGATCCTCTGGTCCAGCCCCAGCTTGCGGCCATCCGAGGTAATCTTAAGCATATTATCCTGGGACGGGTCAACGGTTCCGCTGTGTACCAGCGATGCGCGCTCCGAAAGGGCCTTGACCATTTCCTGCTGATGTTCGGTAGCTGCGCCACGATGTTGTGGTATTCCACTTCCGGGGTAGGCAGATTCAGCTGGTCGGCAGTCTTGATGTCCGCAACTTCTTTGAACAGGTTCATCAGCTCCGGCAGATTAAAGAACTTACTGAATCTCGTTCTTGCCCGGTAGCCGGTGCCTTCCGGTGCCAGCTCCAATGCTGTGACAGTCTCCCCAAATCGGGAAGCCCAGCAGTCGAAGTGGGTCATGTTCAGTTCTTGCAGGCGTTCATACTGAAGATAACGCTGCATGGTGTAAAGCTCGGTCATGGAGTTGCTGACCGGTGTGCCGGTGGCAAAGATCACGCCACGGTTTCCGGTGATCTCATCCATATAGCGGCACTTGGCAAACATATCGGAGGATTTCTGCGCGTCCGATGTGGAAAGACCAGCCACATTCCGCATTTTTGTGTATAGAAACAGGTTTTTATAGTTGTGGGCCTCGTCCACAAACAAACGGTCCACACCCAGCTGCTCAAAAGTTACCACATCGTCTTTTCGCCCCTCGGCTTGCAGCTTTTCCAGTCTTGCTTCCAGAGACTTACGGGTACGCTCCAGCTGCTTGACCGTGAAACGCTCACCGCCGCTGGCCTGCACCTCTGCGATGCCCTCAGTGATCTCGTCGATCTGGTCATAGAGAAGCCGTTCCTGACGCTCCCGGCTGATGGGGATACGCTCAAACTGGCTGTGTCCCATGATGATGGCGTCGTAGTCACCGGTCGCAATACGGGCGCAGAACTTCTTGCGGTTATGGGTCTCAAAGTCCTTTTTTGGTTGTGACTAAGATGTTGGCAGAAGGATAGAGGCGCAGAAACTCCGATGCCCACTGCTCAGTCAGGTGGTTGGGAACCACAAAGAGAGATTTCTGGCACAAGCCAGGCGTTTGGCTTCCATCGCAGCGGCCACCATCTCAAAGGTTTTGCCCGCGCCTACTTCGTGTGCCAGCAGGGTATTTCCGCCATACAGCACATGGGCGATGGCACTTTTCTGGTGTTCCCGCAAGGTAATGGCCGGGTTCATGCCGCCAAAAGTGATATGGCTGCCATCATACTCACGGGGACGGGTGGAGTTCATTTCTTCGTTGTACTGGCGCACCAAAGTCTGACGGCGCTCCGGGTCTCTCCAGATCCAGTCCTTAAAGGCTTCCCGGATGGCCTGCTGTTTTTGAGCGGCCAGGGTGGTCTCCTTGGCATTCAGCACACGGCGCTCTTTTCCGTCTGCGTCCTCTATGGTGTCATAGATACGGACATCCCGCAGGTTTAAGGAATCCTCCAGAATCTTGTAGGCATTGGCGCGGCTGGTTCCGTAGGTGGTGTAAGCTGCCACATCGTTGTAGGATACGGAAGATTTCCCCTTGATCTGCCATTCAGCGGTAAAGGAGGAATAGTTGACCTCGATACTGCGCTGGAGATAAAACGGGGTGTTGAAGGTCTCGTACATAAACTGCTGGATGTACTCTTTGTCGATCCAGGTAGCGCCCAGACGCACCTCGATCTCCGACGCATCCAGGTCTTTGGGCTGGGCGGCGGTAAGAGCTTCCACATTGACTGCATAAACCGGGTCCTGCTGTGCCGCCCGCTGCGCCTGACGCAGTTTGCGGCGTACATTGCCGGAAAGGTATTCATCAGCAGTCACATAATGGGGTGTGCCATCTTTCTCCAGCTGTCCCGGTACACGGAAGATCACGCCTTGCAGTTCTCCGGCCAGTGCTTCTTTTGTTTTTCCGGTAAGCTGGCTCATATAGTCCATATCCACGCAGGCTTTTTCCGAGATGGACACCGCCAGCGCTTCGCTTGCCGTATCTACGGCAGCCACCGCCTGATGGGGCTTGATGGTCCGTTTGGTAAACATATCCGCCTTGCGCTCCAGCTTTCCGTCCTCGTCGATGACTTCCAACGCACAGAGCAGATAATAGGAAGAATCGTCTGCATAGGCCAGGCGGTTTGCACGGTCATTGATGAGACCGTATTTGGCAGAAAAGCTGTCATAGAGGCTGTTCAGTTCCGCCTGCTTCTCCCGAATGGTGCTGTCCGGAACCGCTGCATCCATCTGAAGGTCGATCAGTTCCTGCACACAATCACGCAGTCCCACAAGACCTTTTCACGCGGGCTTCGGCGGTGGCGTTGAGGTCAGGGCGCACCATACGGCTGTTTTCCCGATAGTACACCTGCCCGTCTACAATGGCATAGGAATAGTTCTTCACATTTGGGTCGGCAGGAATGGAGGTGTCAATGGCTTCGCCTTCGCCCAGCTCCGGCAGCTCTGCCTCCTGATAAGTGCCATGAATATACTTCACCGCATCATGCAGCTGGTCGGAAAGCTCCAGTCCCTCGATAGGGTTCACGGTGTAATCCATACCATGAGCAGTGCTTACCGGCTCCTGTCGGCCCAGCACCATTTCCGGGTGGTCGATAAAATACCGGTTGATGGCAAACCCGTCCTCCGTCTGTCCGGTCTGCGTCCATTCCGGCACGATGTCCAGCGGTCGGTCCCTCTTTTGGAGGAAGATGATGTCCGATACCACCTCGGCACCGGCGTTCTTTTTGAACGCATCATTGGGCAGACGGATAGCTCCCAGCAGTTCAGCACGCTGGGCAAGATAGCGGCGCACGGTGGAGTCCTTGGCGTCCATAGTATAGCGGGAGGTTACAAAAGCCACCACGCCGCCGGGACGCACCTGGTCCAGTGCCTTGGCGAAAAAGTAGTTGTGAATACTGAAATTCAGCTTGTTGTAGGCTTTGTCGTTGACCTGATACTGACCGAAAGGCACATTGCCGATGGCAAGGTCAAAGAAGTCACGGCGGTCAGTGGTCTCAAAGCCGCCTACTGTGATGTCCGCCTTGGGGTAGAGCTGCTTTGCGATACGCCCGGAAACCGGGTCCAGCTCCACACCGTACAGACGGCTGTTTCGCATTTCCTCCGGCAGCATCCCGAAGAAGTTGCCCACACCCATAGACGGCTCCAGAATATTTCCGGTCTCAAACCCCATACGGCCCACCGCTTCATAGATGGCCTGAATGACCGTAGGGCTGGTGTAATGGGCGTTGAGGGTGGAGCTTCTGGCGGCGGCATATTCCTCTGGGGTCAGCAGCTCTTTCAGCTGGGCATACTCGGAAGCCCATGCCGGTTTCTCCGGGTCAAAGGCATCAGAAAGACCGCCCCAGCCCACATAGCGGGAAAGAATCTCCTGTTGTTCGGGGCTTGCCTGCTGTCCGGCAGATTCCAGCTCTTTCAGCAAACGAATGGCATTAACATTTGCCTGGAACTTGGCTTTTGGACCGCCTTCGCCCAAATGCTCATCGGTAATGCGGAAGTTCTGTGCATTGCGGCGCAGGTTAGCCTTGTATTCCTCATAGGAGGCTTCCTCGGCAGCTTTGGCATTGGGGAAGGTCTGCCACTGGCCATTGACCCGAATGGAAACTGGGTGTTCGTCCAGCACTTCCTCAAAGGTTTTTTCCGGCTCTGTCACAGGGGCTGGCGGCTCCGGCTCCTCGATATGCAGCCGTTCCACCACCACATCATAGGGCAGATTGTTCTTATCGCCCGGATAGACGGCCATGGTCTCGGAATGGAAGGTCGGGGATTCGGTAGCCGATTGGGGCTGTTCCTGTCCAAAGCCGTCCTGCTGACGGGCATACATCCCGCGCAGCAAAGGCGCAACCTCATCCCAGCGGAAATACAGCATAGCCAGACGCTTTTCCTCTGCATCCATGACTTCCAGCTCCATGCCCTGTGCCGTGGTACGGTAATCGGCAATATCGCCGGTCTCCAGATTCAGAGTCTCGATCTCATGGGGATAGGCTCTACTCAGCCAGTAGGCGATCTCGCTGTTGCTCCTGCCGGATTGCAGCAGCGTGGAAACCTGTTTTTATCCGCTTCATCCATCAGTCCATGAGCCAATACATCCCGCAAGTCCTGATCTGCCTTGTCCGGGTCAATAGGAAGAAACTCGGTATAGTAAGCATTGCGGCGGTCTGCCCGAAGCAGCTGCTCGAACTGTTCTTTGCGCTCTGCCCGGTAGATGGGATATACCATCCCGGTGGGCAGAAGCTGTACGGTGTCCTCCCGCAGCTCGGTGATCTGATAGGCGTCATCCTCGATATACACGGTATCGCCCACGGCATAGACCGGGGCGGCAGGGTCATAGGAGATTCTTTGCGGAGTTGGGCGGCGAACTGCATCATATTCCTCATCGGAAATGGAAACTTCGGAAGTCTGCTCTATCTCGGCAGCTGCGATCTGCTCTGCATCCGACATCACCCGCTGGATAAACGGGTCATTGTCCAGTTTTTCCGGGTCTGCCACCTGACCGTTGACGACCCCTCTTTCTTCCAGGGCTTCCCGGATGGCGATAGGGTCGATATTGTCAAAACGGTCCTGTTCTTCTTCGGTATAGAACCGGTCCTCCTGAATGAGCTGGGCAATCCTGCGCTGTACCTTCGGCCAGGGCAGCTGCGTTTCCTCCGGGCTGCCGGCACGGACAACGAACAGGCTGTTGCTGTTACTGCCGCCGTATTCCTGAGCCAGCCATGCAGCGGTATCTTTCTCTCTTGCATGGTCTTTCATATAGCGGACGACAGCGTGTTTACTCTCGATATTGCCGTTCCATGCACAAAGGGCAGTATCAATATCTTCTTGAGAAAGAGGGCGCAGAAGTTCATGGAGCTTTGGATAGGTTTCGTCGATCACTTCCCGGTGCAGACGCTGGCGGAACTCCGGTATATCAGAATAAAGGCGGATCAGCTCCATATCCTTAGAACCAAGGACCGCACGGCGCACAGCAGCATTGCCCTCGATGACAGCATTTTCACGGTCAGAATGACCGCAGGCATTGCGGTATGCGGCATCCTCGGAAATGGCGGCAGTTACCACAGGCTTATACTGCTCGTACATTTCCCGAATTGTAGGGGCTGCGGTTGCTTCTGTATCCCGGAATACTCTGTTCCCGTCTGCACCAAACTCCGCTTCCTGAGCGTTGATGTGCTGTTCCGCTTCATGGTTGATAGAGGGCATGGAATATTCCTGACGCTCCTTGCCGGCCTCCGGTACAGCGGAAATGGTCACATCATGCTTATCACGCAGCTGTTCCACCATCTGCTCCAGCTGATTTGCCGGAAACCCGCACATTTCCACACGGCCACCGCCCGGAATCGCACGGGTAGTGAGATTGATGTTCAGTTCCGCAGCGGCTTCTTTGGCATCCTCACCGTACAGCTCAAAGAAATCGCCCATCTGATACAGAATCATATCATCCGGGTGGCGCACCTTGACACCGTTATATTCCCACACGGCAGAATCCGGCTGCTGGGCTTGGATGGCATCTTCTTCGGCCAGTTCCTTTTCAGCCTGGATTTTGTCATACTGCGCCTGTTCCTGTTCGGTAAGATAGCGGCCTTTCTGAACAAGAGAGGTAATGCGCTTGGCAACCTTTTCCCAGTTCAAGTGAACATCCGGGCAGTCCTGCTTTTTATAGTGCAGTCCTTTTCCGTCGTGATCTTCGCCGCTGTGTGTTGCGCCGGACAGGGCATGAGAGCGTCCGCCAATGCCATACTCGTCTTTGAGGAATCTCACTTTTTCCTTATCCGTATGGTTTTCCATGAAGAACGCATAGATACGGCCTTTTCCTCCGGCGAAACCGCTGCCTCCGGTCATGGCGGCGTCGATCTCATCCTCGGTAATGAAGTGCTGGACGGTTGCCACTTGAGAAAGGTCCGAAGGAAAAGTCCTGCGGGGCAGGTCAAGGTCTTTCAGGTTCTCCCAGATTTCCCTTGGCCTATGGTAGTGAAAGCGCAGCAGGTCACGGTCCTGCTGATAAGCGGTCCAGAAGGCGGCGTATTCTCCTTGAGGGTCTGGCGGAAAACCGGGTCACTCAGCTGCTCCGTCAGGCGGTGTGTCTCCTCCGGGAACCCATTGCCCTTGATCTCTGACAGGCAGGACAAATATCCGGCTTCTCTGGCGTCCTCACTGAGATCGTGATATAGGTTCCAGAGCTTTTCTGCAAGGAGGGAGCGTTCATAGCCTGCCGCTTCTGCAAGCTCAACATTGGAGGCAAACTGGCCGCTCTCCAAAAGCTCCCCGATACGCTCTGCGGCGCTCTCCCAGGAAATGACCTGGGCAGACCTGTCATAACGGACAGACTTCCCATGAGAAAGATGGATACCATCCTCGGCATACCATGCGCTCACACTGCCAAGGCCGTTGCCGCCGTGGTACAGCGTTTTCAGTATCTCGGCAATCTCAGCGGTGGTTTTCTGCTTTTCAAAGGCTGCAACCACACGCTCCCTCTGGCGGTCTGTATTGCCGCCCAAACGCAGCACATGGTCAATATCATTTTGAGCAAAAGAAAAAGCAGAGGATGTATGCGCTACATTCTCTGCTTCATCTATGGATTGGATCTGTTCCGCTTCGGAGAGGAACAGGTTTAGGGTCAGCTGTTGATAAGCTCCGCCATCAGGATCTCCTCTGCCTGGGCTTTGCAGGTGTTCATCAGCCCACCCACTTCATGGGATCGCTGGCTTTCAGTTCCTCGGTGGCTCCCGCTTCCTTCGCCAGCTGGGGCATCATCTGTTCCAGTCTGCTCTGGGCGGTCTCGTCGATCTCGATGAGGTGCGGGTACAGCTTCTCGCTCAGCAACATCTGGTTGTAGAGGATGGGACGGTGTTCTTTCAGGTAGGTTTTCCTCATCCTGCCGTACTTGCCCAGGGGTTTCTCTGGCAGCTGGCTCAGCTTCAGGTCGGGAATCTGATAGTCTCCGTTCTGGATGTAGGTCATGGGATTGTTCATCTTGCTTGCTCCTTTCTTGGTTGGCTTCGCGCTCTGCATTTCGGACGGTAACGCCGATCTGCCGCAGCACCTGCTGGTTGATCTGGCTGACCGCTGTTCCCAGCGCCCCGATGGTGGACGGGGTGTTGAAATCAAAGATCGCCATGAAATCTTCGTGGTCGAAGTAGCGTTCCGGCTCCAGTCCGCAGCGGGACATCAAAGCGTAAGTGATACTGACGGTGGCGGCTGCCTTGAACTGCACTCCGATGTTATACTCATCATATTCCTCCAAAAAGGAACCGTCAACGATATAGAAGAAGTCCTGCTGATGCTCCGTCCAGTATTCCTCAGCCAGTTTTCCGGCTACCTCCGTGAGCTGTCCGGCAAGATCATCACCGGAAACATCATAGGTGCGCTCCAGCATGGCCTGCACCGAATCCAGATGGCGCTCCTCCAGCTGCCACAGCCAGGGAGTGCGGGAATGTTCACGGGTTCCGGTGTCGGAAATGTCAAAGACATAGCGCAGGCGGGGTCTGTCCCCGGAATCGTCCACCAGAGCGATCCCCTTGGAACCGCGCCTTACATATCGGCCCATCTTTTCATTCCACAAATCGTACTCCGCACAGGCGGTGGCGTCCGGTCGCTGGGCGTAGATCATCAGCTGCTCATGGAACGGGTACTTGTAAAGGCGGGAAGCAGTGGTGAGAAACCCTGCCCATTCCTGCCAGCTCCCCGTGAGCTGTGTTGCCACCTTGTCCGCCATCTGTGCATATCGTTCAGCTTTGTTTGGCATGGTGTTCTGTCCTCCTTTCGGTTTTGGGGTAAAGAGGTGGGGTGGCAGATTGCCACCCCATCCCTGCGGTTATGGTGTTTACTGGTCAAAATCCGGGTACAGCTCCAGCTGGGCAAAGTCCTCATCGATCATCGCACAGAGCTTCGTAAGGGCGCTGTCGGTCAGCTCCCTCAGTTCCGTTTCCTCCGGTGATAGCTCGCCGCGCATCTCACGCAGGCTGTCGATCAGTCCGGTGCGGCTGCCGGTATTGTAAATGCACATCAGGTTCATTTCCTCAAAAGTAAAGTTTCCCATATCAAATCTCCCTTTCCGCACTCTTTTTGGGTGCTGTCTTTTTGGGTTCCGCTTTGGGCTGGCTTTTCAGCTGATCCACAACGGATTTTTTCTTTTCCCGTTCCTCCCGATAAACGGCGTCAGCCAAGTCCATCAGGGAAATGGGCTGACCGCTTCGGGCCTGCTGTTCCAGCTCTGCCACCGTAGGCTCTTTTGCGCCATTGTTGATGATACCGTCGATCATGCCGTAATCGTCCTCCACGGTCATCTCCGCATTTTTCAGCGGATTTTGCGAAAAGAATCCAGGGATCTGGGTAAAACCAACGCTGTCACAGTAATGACAGGATACCTTACCGTCCTGCTTGATCGCAACGATGTCGCTGACGCTCATGGAGGGACTGTGAAAGTCCACGGGCTTTTCCAGATTGAATTGCTGATAGAGTTTTTCCAGCTGCTCCGGCACAGTGCTAGACTCACTCAGCGGAGCGGTGTAGATTAGGTCATAATTGCTGCGGTCTATGGAAATGTTATGGGACTTTAACCAGTCCAGATTCATAAAGCGCACATTCTGCGGATCGTCACGACTTACCTGATAGATGGCAAAGCAATCTCTGTTCTGGGAGAGAAATGCCTGTTCGCGTTCCTGCTGATGTTCCTGACGCTCCATGACCTTTTCATGGAACTGAGGGCTTTTCTCCCATTCCTCACGGTCCACACCGCAAAGACCGCCATGCTCCATGATCTCCTGTGTGTCAAACACCATGCTCTCCGTATTGTCCTTATGCAGCACATAGACAGTCAAACCGGCGGCATCCAGTTCCAGCGCCCGTTCTCTGGTAACAGGGAGCATCCCATCATAGGAGTAGCCATATTCCTGCATATCCGGTGTGGAGACCTGCTCATCGGGCATGGGGTATTCATCCAGTGCCTGCTCCTGTGCTTCCGGCAGCTGGGAAGAAGTAGCCATCTGACTGGCCTCTGCCTGCATCTGCTGATAGGCAGCTTCCTGCAAGGTCTCAATGATGGACAACGGTGCGTATTTTACCGAGTCTTTGCCCAAATCGTTGTCATCACAAATCTGGAGAACTGCCTTCATGCGGGAAAGCTCCGGCATATCCAGCTGACCGCCATCCATCTCTTTCATGGACGCAGCATCGTAAAGGGTGTAGTCCCATCCGCTGTCACAGGGCTGGATATGAAGATAGGTGGCATCGTCGATCAGAAACAAAGCTCCTGCTGATTGGCGTCCGCCCCCAGCACCTCCATTTCTGGCATGGCCGCAGCAGTTCCTTTACCGCTTTCTGTACCAGCGGATTGTCACGGTAATAGTCGATTGCCTGGATGGTATCCAGGTCAATGGTCTGCCCGGTCAAAATCGGAAAAGGTCCTTCATAGTCGCTTCCATCTTTCAGCTCAAAGCCAATGCCCTTGATCCCGTTCATTCGCTCTGCCGGAATCTCCTGATAAATGCGAATTGCTTCCTCCAAAGACAGGTTATCGTGGTATTCTCCGAGGTTTGGAAACTCCATGCACTCTGCCACATAGTAAGTCAGATTGCCGGTTGGCTGCTCTATCGGGGCGGTTTCCGGCTCTGCCTTTGCATGGGGATCAATCCCACGCTCTTTGCAGATTTCCTTATAGTGGCGCTCAATGTCAGAGATCAAAGTGCCGGAGGTCTTATTGATGGTCTCCAAACTGGCTCTCAGTTCTTTCAGTTCCTTGCCCTGACTCCAGCTGGCAATATAGCCGAAGCTGTTTTCTCCGGTCTCGATGCCAAAATACTTGCAGACCGCATAGGAGATGCTTTCAGCCTCCACTTCCTCCGTGTGGCGATTTTTGATTGCCTGTTTTTCTGTGGTTGGATCTTCCTCAACTGCAAGACGCCATTCAAACTGATTTTCGTCCACATAGCGCCAATCCATATCAGAAGCAAACTGTTCGGCTTCTTTTTCTGTGGCAAAATCCAACTTGAAATCATGTTTGGTTCCACCTTCACTCTCCTGCACAACCTTCCATGACGGTAGCATTTCATATTTTTTAGGGTCATGGAGCTTGCTGTGGGCAATCTCGTGTACTGTGGCTGAAACCGTCTGAACCTCACTCATGCCCTGACGAATGGCAATTTTCTGATGATCAGCAGAAAAATAGCCGTCCGTATCAGCGGCCATTGCTTCAAAAGTAATCGGCACCGGTGCGCTGCGGCGCAGGGCCTCCATGAATGCCTCATAATTTGGCACATTGCCGGAAAGGGAGGAAGCAAGCTCAGGCAAAGGTTTCCCGTCGGTCTGGCTCACATCAAAAACCTTGACCGGACGGAACATAGGGATCTCGATTTCTTTTTCCTCTGTGACGATCTTTCCGTCTTTATCCAAAATCGGAGCCTTGGTATCCGGGTCCAGTTTCTGCTCCTCGATTTTCTTCTTGTACGGTGTGGGGGCGATGATGGTAATGCCATGCTCGCCCTTTTTTACATGACGCTCAAACTGGTCTTTCCACTTATTGTATCCGGCTACCAAAGTGGCGTCCGGCTTCTGCATATAGATGAGCATGGTATTGTTTACCGAATAGCGGTGGAAGCGGGACATGACGGACAGATAGCGCATATACTTTTCACTCTCAAACAGTTCTTTGATGCCCTGCTCGATGCCATCTGTGATTTCCCTTAGCCGTTCTCGGTTGGTGGGTTTTGTTCTCAGCCATGATTTTCAATCTCCTTTCCAAGTGTGTGATTTCTGCTGTGTGTTCTGCAATCCATGCCTTTTGTTCTTCTTCACTTTCATAAAGAAAAAGGTCCAGCAGGTACTCTACATAGGTTTTCTTCTGGATCGCTTCCACAAAACAGGGGTGCGGTTCCTCCTCTGGTGTCCGGGGAGAATTGTCGACCTCCCATTTTTTCAGCAGATAGTAGTAATCGGACAGTACGCGATAACACCGCTGCCGGTCCTCCCGAAACTGCTGTGCCTCGGTTTTCTGCCGGACATACCTCCTGCGGGGAGGGGCCTGACTGTCATAGATCAGGCCAAAGTCCTGTGCCATTTTCTCCGCCGCTTCTTTTGGGGAGAGGTCAAAGAGCTTTGCGGTAAAGTCGATCACATCCCCATCTGCACCGCAGCCAAAGCAGTGGAACCGCTGGTCTACCTTCATGCTGGGGTTCTTATCATCGTGAAAGGGACAGCAGGCCATACCATTTCGTTTGACCTCGATCCCATAAAACTCTGCCGCTTCTCTGGTGCTGACCGACTGCTTGACTGCTTCAAATACATTCTCTGCCATGTGCCTTTAACTGCTGGACTTTCTCACAGGGGGCTGGTATCCGGCGGCTTTCGCACGCTCACTGGCAGCTTTGCGACGCTCGGCACTGTATGGCTCCCTGACTGATACACACCGCTTGGGGACGGTAAAGTTATGGGCGTCCTTTCGGGTGATCTGGTCGGGGTGCTTTTTTGCCAGCAGTTCCAGCTTCTCCATCAAACGGGGATCGTGGGTGTAGACCTCAGCCATTGGTTCTGCCTGGTTATAGAGGAGAATGGTTTCCCGTTCCACTAAAGAGAGCTTCATCGGCTGCCTCCTTTCCGCTGGTCAAATTCCAGCTTGAAGTTGGCGTACTGTCCATCGTCCTCCAAAACCACAGCGGCATCGTAGGTCTTTCCGGTTTTCTCCGAATATAGGCCCGTCACACGGACACGGCCATCGTTCAGCAGCGCAGACACCACCGCCTTGGTCGGCTGCTTTTTCTTGGCAGCCCACCATTTGTTGTTTTTCCAAATTGCAAATTTGCAAGAATCATTCTGACAGAAGAAGCCTTTTTGCAGTTCTGCAACTTCACCGCCGCAGCGAGGGCATTTGCCCACCACCTCACGGGGCGGAGTGAACAGGTACTCCGTTCCCTTGATGACCTGATAAGTTCCCACCAGGTCTTTCAGCATGGTGCTGATCCCGTCCAAAAACTCCTCCGGGGCAAGCTGCCCGCGCTCGATCTCGCCCAGTCGGTACTCCCACTCGGCAGTCAGAAGCGGCGATTGCAGCTGTTCTGGCAGAACGGTGATAAGGGAAACTGCATCGTGGGAAGGGAGAAGCTGCACCGTTTTCCTGCTCTTTTTTCGTTCCAGAAAACCGGCAGATACCAGCTTTTCCAAAATACCGGCACGGGTGGCCGGTGTCCCCAGACCTTTTCGCTCGGCATCCTCTG
>ENA-OQBP01000014-OQBP01000014.1-human-gut-metagenome-genome-assembly--contig:-NODE-14-length-18751-cov-0.940185_pt1 | contig 18751 bp, 15 predicted proteins | sample MGYA00242751_ERZ504561 | MGnify/ENA primary metagenome ERZ504561 (study PRJEB26092, sample SAMD00036245) | human gut metagenome | host: Homo sapiens | study: EMG produced TPA metagenomics assembly of...
AAGAAGATTTATCATAGGAATTGCTGATTTTTAATAGACTTTTTAATTATCTTTGCGTTCAAAGCATAAAAAATTACGTCATGAACGACATGAATAGAATAAAAGTAGTTCTTGTAGAAAAGAAGAAAACTAGTAAATGGCTTGCGGAAGTTTTAGGCAAAAACCCTGCAACCATTTCTAAATGGTGTACTAATACTTCCCAGCCCGATGTGGCAACACTCCGAGAAATAGCTCGAGTACTCGATATAGATGTAAAAGAGCTTCTTAACTCTACAAAATAGTTCTCTATCTTCATATGATAGCAATATATTATGGTAAAAAAGAAAAATAAAGAAGAATCTCTGGTTCCCAAAGACGAGAAAACCCTTAAAATGGAAGGCGTGCAGAATCTGTACAACTTCCTGTTTGAGGCATGCAACATATTGCGTGGTCCTGTGAGTCAAGATAACTTCAAAGATTATATAACACCTATCCTCTATTTTAAGCGTATATCTGATGTATATGACGAGGAAACTCAAACTGCGCTTGAAGAAAGTGGTGGCGATGAGGAGTATGCATCCTTGCCTGAACAACATCGTTTTGTAATTCCAGATGGTTGCCATTGGAGTGATATTCGCGAACGCTCTGAGAATCTTGGTGCTGCAATTGTTGGAGCAATGCGAGGTATAGAGTTGGCCAATCCGGATACATTATATGGTGTATTGTCGATGTTCAGCGCACAGAAATGGACAGATAAGAAAAACCTTTCTGATGGCAAGATTCGTGATTTGATAGAACATCTGTCTACCCGCCGATTGGGCAACAATGATTACCCGGCTGATTTAATGGGTGATGCATATGAGATATTGCTAAAGAAATTTGCAGATGACAGTAAGGCTCAAGCTGGAGAATTCTATACGCCTCGTTCGGTCGTAAGCTTGCTTGTACGCATTCTCGATCCGAAACCAGGTGAAACTGTCTATGACCCGGCATGTGGTAGTGGCGGTATGCTGATTGAGGCGGTACAGCACATGAATCATTCAAGTCTTTGTTGTGGAAGTATATTCGGCCAGGAGAAGAACGTTGTCAACTCTGCCATTGCAAAGATGAACTTGTTCCTGCATGGTGCCAGTGACTTTAATATCATGCAAGGTGACACACTTCGTTCACCTAAGATTTTGCAGAATGGAGAGATTGCTAAATTCGATTGTGTTATAGCTAACCCGCCCTTCTCTCTTGAGAAATGGGGTTCAGTAGAATGGTCATCCGATAAATATGGTCGTAATGTTTGGGGAACACCCAGCGATTCTTGCGGAGACTATGCCTGGATTCAACACATGGTGAAAAGTATGGCATCCGGCAATGGCCGTATGGCGGTTGTTATGCCTCAAGGCGTATTGTTCCGTGGTAATGAAGAAGGCCGCATTCGTGAGAAACTGGTAAAGAGCGATTTGATTGAAGCTGTTGTGACATTAGGCGATAAACTATTCTATGGCACAGGTCTTTCTCCCTGTTTCTTGATATTAAGACGCTTGAAACCAGCTGCACATAGTGCGCGAGTACTGATGATTGATGGAACAAAGATTCTCACCGTAAAGCGTGCACAGAATATACTTTCTCCTGAAAATGTAGACCGCCTTTACGAACTTTACATCAACTACGAAGATGTAGAAGACTTTGCTAAAGTGGTCACTCTAGATGCTATTGCCGCCAAGGATTATGACCTTTCTCCTAATAAATACGTGGAATATCACAAAGAGGAAATCCGTCCATATGCCGAAGTGCTTGCTGAGTTCAAGGCAGCATACGAGGAGGTAAAGAGATGTGAAGAAGAATTTAGAAAACTGATAAACTTATAACCCTATGGAACAACTTGTAAAATATTATAGAAATCCCGATGAACCTATTTCATTGGAAGACTTGAAATCGTTCCTTTGGGGAGCAGCCACTCGCCTTCGTGGTCAGATTGATGCTGCTGGTTACAAAGAATATATTTTCCCTTTGCTATTCTTCAAACGATTTCTGATGTGTACGATGAGCAGTTTGAAGGTTATGTTTGCGAAGGTGGTATAGAGTATGCCAATGCCCAAGCTCAAGAATTGGTAATTCGTATTCCTGATGGTGCCCATTGGCGTGATGTACGCGAGTGTACAGAAAATGTAGGCCAACGCTTGGTGGAAGCCTTTATTGCTATTGAACAGGCCAATCCAGGCGAGCATGCAGATGGTCGTGTGATTGGAGGTTTGGAAGGAATCTTTGGCCTAAAGACGGCTGGACCAACAAGGCGAAGATGCCCGACCATATCATAACGTCTCTGATTGAAGATTTTTCACGATACAATTTGTCGCTTAAAGCATGCCCTGCAGACGAAATGGGACAGGCTTACGAATATCTGGTTGGTAAGTTTGCCGACGATGCTGGCAATACAGCACAGGAGTTTTACACCAATCGTACTGTAGTAGATTTGATGGCAGAGATTCTTCAGCCACGTCCAGGTGAAAGTATCTATGACCCTACATGTGGTTCGGGTGGTATGCTTGTGAAGTGTTTGGACTTTCTTCGTAAAAAGGGTGAACCATGGCAAGGTGTAAAGGTATTTGGCCAAGAGATTAATGCACTCACCAGCGCCATTGCCCGAATGAATCTTTACCTGAATGGTGTAGAAGACTTTTCTATTGTTCGTGAAGATACCTTAGCACACCCTGCATTTGTAGACGGAAGTAGGTTGCGTAAGTTTGATATTGTGTTGGCTAATCCACCATATTCTATTAAGACTTGGAATCGTGAAGCTTTTATGAACGATAAGTGGGGACGTAATTTCTTGGGAACTCCACCTCAAGGGCGTGCAGACTACGCTTTCTTCCAGCATATCCTTGCATCTATGGATGATAAGACAGGTAGATGTGCAATACTTTTCCCTCATGGTGTTCTGTTTAGAGATGAAGAACAAAGTTTAAGAGAAAAACTGATAAAGAGTGATGTTGTAGAATGTGTTATTGGCCTTGGTGCAAACCTTTTTTACAATTCACCCATGGAAGCTTGCATTCTGATATGTAATAATCAGAAACGTAGCACCTTGAAGAACAAAATCATTTTTATCAACGCTCTTAAGGAAGTTACACGAAAAAACGCAGAGAGCTATCTGGAAAAGGTACATATTGAAAAGATTGTATCTGCATATTTTAATGCTTCTGAAATTCAGAATTTCAGCACCGTGGCATCTCTTGAACAGATTGCAAATTACAACTACAATCTCAATATCTCTTTATATGCCAATGCTTTGAATAATGAAAATAACTTTAATGTTTTATCAGTTTCAGAAACATTGAGCAATTGGAAGAGTGTTCATGCAGAGATGACTTCTTCAATAACTGAAATGTTTACATTAATCGGCAATGAGTATGAAATTAGAAGAATTTGCAAGAGAAAGTAGGCAACTCATAAAGGTGATAAATCGGGTGTCCCCATTGTAGGATTAGAGCATCTTATTCCTCAAGAAATCAAGTTCTCTGGATATGATGTAGACACCGAGAATACATTTACGAAGACTTTCAAGAAGGGACAAATCTTGTTTGGCCGAAGAAGAGCATATCTAAAAAAGGCCGCTATTGCTGATTTTGATGGTATTTGTTCTGGGGATATTACTGTGATAGAGGCTATACCTGGTAAGGTAGACCCTTTGTTGCTTCCGTTCATTATTCAGAATGATAAGTTTTTCGATTATGCCGTTTCTCGCTCAGCTGGAGGTCTATCTCCTAGAGTAAAGTGGGAACATCTGAAAGACTACGAATTCGATCTTCCCCCCATCGAAGAGCAGCGTATCTTAGCAGATAAATTGTGGGCTGCATACAGACTAAAGGAGTCATATAAGAAACTTCTCACCGCCACCCAAGAAATGGTGAAATCGCAATTTATCGAGATATTTTATGGCATGGAAACTACTCCTGTAAAAGATTATATTGATGATTCTTTTCCTGGTGAATGGGGTACTGAAGATAAGGATGGTAATGGAGTAAAGGTTATACGTACTACAAACTTCACAAACTCAGGAAAGCTGAATCTTGCAGATGTTGTTACCCGCAGCATTGAAGATAGGAAGGTAGTTAGAAAGCAAATTAAAAAGTACGATACCATACTTGAAAGATCAGGTGGAACTGCTGATAATCCGGTGGGTAGAGTTGTGCTATTTGAAGAAGATAACTTGTTTTTGTGCAATAACTTCACGCAGGTTTTGAGATTCAAAGACGTTGATCCAAGGTTTGCATTCTATGCATTATACTACTTCTATCAGACAAATAGAACTGCAATCAGAAGCATGGGAAGCAAGACGACAGGAATTCAGAATCTCAACATGAGTAAATATTTGGAAATCGGCATTCCAAATGCATCAGATGAGGATCAGAAAGCGTTTGTTACAATTGCAGAACAAGCCGATAAATCAGAATTTGAACTCCGCAAATCGATAGAGGCAATAGACCAAGTAATAAAGAGTTTGATAAATAATTAATAGAATACATTATGGATATACAAAGAATTAATCAACATAAAGCCAACTTTGATGCAATTGGCCAAATCATCAAGAGTGATGACGGTAGTGAGAATGTGGAAGTTTGGTTTGCGCGAGATTTGCAAAAATTATTAGGCTATGCTCGTTGGGAAAATTTTCAGGTTGCTATAGGTAGAGCAGTAGAATCATGTAAACAACAGAATGTCAATGTAGATGACCATTTTCGTGAGGTCACGAAAATGGTATCTTTAGGTAGTGGTTCACAGCGTGAGGTCATAGACTTCATGTTGACCCGATATGCTTGTTATTTGATTGCACAAAACGGAGATCCTAAAAAAAGAAGAAATTGCTTTTGCTCAAGGTTATTTTGCGGTTCAAACTCGAAGAGCTGAGATAATAGCAGAACGAATCCAAGAAATATCAAGACTTGAAGCTCGAGATCGATTGCGCTCGTCCGAAAAAACAACTATCTCAAAATATTTATCAGAGAGGAGTTGATGATAAAGGATATGGTAGAATTCGTTCAAAAGGTGATACTGCACTATTTGGAGGGCATACAACTGAAGATATGAAACACAGATTAGGGATTAAGTCAAATCGTCCATTAGCGGATTTTTTGCCAACATTAACTATTGCGGCAAAGAACCTGGCAACAGAAATGACTAATTATAATGTAGAACAGAAAAATCTGTATGGAGAATCCTCTATTACGCGTGAACATGTACAGAACAATGTTAGTGTGCGAAGTATGCTTGGAGAACGTGGAATCCGCCCAGAAGAACTTCCTGTTGCAGAAGACATAAAGAAAGTTGAGCGTCGTGTGGTTTCTGATGATAAAAAGATAGAAAAATCTTCTTCTAAACTCCCAATAAAAAAATAGAACTATTTGCAGAATAAATCAGATATATATCTAAATACTTGTTAATCAGTATATTTCTTTTTGCAGAGTAAATCCTAGGCAATAATTTAATATGGGAATAGTAGTAATAGTTGAAGGGGATGATTAGATAAACTTGGTCACTTAACTTAGTCACTTGCTATACAAAAGTGACTAAGTTAGGTGATAAAGTTACTTTTAGGTCGCGCGTTAATTGACTAACTTTATAATATAGTAAGATTATGGTTAAGAACTTGATTAACGAAATAGAACAGGCTATGCTCAGTTCATTGAATAATGAGCAGTTGGCCCAGTTGCGTAAGGTGCTTGATTACACCTTCCGTAACATTGTCGTGACTGAAAAAGATGCTGTCAATACAGAAAGTAATAATCAAATCTTGGTAGAGAATTTTATCTCAGCCAAGAAAGTTGAAGGATGTTCTCCTAATTCAATCGCCTATTATCGCAGTACTATAAATAATGCATTGATTAAGCTGGGCAAAGAGGTAATCCATATCACAACTGACGATTTACGACATTACTTAAATACATATCAAAGCGAAAGTGGCGCGAGCAAAGTAACGGTAGATAATATCCGACGAATACTATCCAGTTTCTTTTCTTGGTTAGAAGAAGAAAACTATATAGTAAAGAGTCCTGTACGAAGAATCCATAAAGTAAAGGTAGGTAAAACCGTAAAGGAAACATATACTGATGAATCTCTTGAATTGATGCGAGACCATTGTTCAAATCCACGTGATTTGGCATTGATAGATTTATTGGCATCAACAGGAATGCGTGTTGGAGAATTGGTTAAGCTCAATCGCTCAGATATTGACTACCACAATAGGGAATGTATTGTTACCGGCAAAGGTGATAAGCAGCGTAAGGTGTATTTCGATGCTCGTACAAAGATTCATTTGCAGAAATATATCAATAGTCGTACAGATAGCAATGAAGCGTTGTTTGTATCACTCCTGGCTCCTTATGAAAGATTGCAGATTAGCGGTGTGGAGATTAGACTGCGTCAGATGGGGAAAGATTTGAATATACCCAAGGTGCATCCACACAAGTTTCGTCGCACATTAGCAACAATGGCAATAGATAAGGGCATGCCTATAGAGCAAGTCCAACACCTGCTTGGTCATCAGAGTCTCGATACGACGTTGCAATATGCAATGGTTAATCAGAATAATGTTAAATTGTCTCATCATAAATTCATTGGTTAGTATGTCGCAATTTATCGAGATGTATTATAATACTCATAATAAGCAAACCCTTGAATCGGTTTGTCCAATCATGAATAAGGGGATAACGCCAAAATATGTTGAATCTTCTTCTGTCTTAGTGATTAATCAAGCATGTATCCATTGGGATGGTCAACGTTTGGGTAATATAAAATACCACAACGAGGAAATCCCAGTTAGGAAGAGAATACTTGAATCAGGAGATGTTCTCTTGAATGCAACTGGAAATGGTACTCTTGGACGATGTTGTGTATTTATTTGTCCTCAGACAATAATACCTACATAAATATGGACATGTGATTGCCTTGTCAACAGATAGAGCAGTGATTCTTCCAGAAGTGCTTAATACATACCTTTCTTTAAATGATACGCAAGCAGAAATATACAGGCAATATGTAACTGGTTCTACAAATCAAGTTGATATCGTATTCTCAGATATCAAGAAAATGAAAGTTCCTGTTCCTAGTATGGATGAACAAATCTTGTTTGTTGAGGTCCTCACACAAGCCGATAAATCAGAATTTGTTGGTTGCAAATCGCAATTTATCGAGATGTTTGGGGATACTCACATGAGGAGTGATCATAGCCGTCAATGGAAAGAAGTCGTCGAAATAATTAACGGCAAGGATTATAAATCAATCCAAGTTGAGGATGGGGCTATCCTGTCTATGGAACTGGTGGCGAGATGGCAAGGGCCTCAGATTATCTATCTCCTGCTAATTCTATATTGTTAGGGAGAAAAGGTACTATTGACAAGCCTTTGCTAATAAGAGAAAAGTATTGGAACGTTGATACTGCATTTGGAGCAGTTCCTGATGAAAAAGTCCTTCATTACGTTTATTTCTATTGGCATTGCAAAACAATAGATTTCAATGTGCTGAACAAAGGTACAACTCTTCCTAGTACAACAAAGGTTGATCTTCTTAATCTCTGGATTAAAATTCCATCAATGGAAGAACAAACTCGATTTGGTTCTATTGTTGAACAGGCCGATAAATCAGAATATTACAATTAGAAACAAAAATATAATAACATATGGCATACTTTAACGAAGAAAATACGGTTGAGCAAATGCTCATTAATGCGGCAGGACAATGCGGTTGGATATATGTGGAACCGCAGTTTGTTCCGAGACTTCCTGATGAAGTTCTTGTTGTAGAATGGCTCATGGAGGCATTGTTGGCATTGAATCCTATTACTGCTGAACAAGCAGAACAGGTTATATATAAACTTCGAGCTTGTATTACAAGTGGAGGAGCTTTCTGATGAACTAATTACAGCCAATGATAAGTTCCGCAAGTTGCTGTTTGAAGAGAACTCATACCCATTTGGGGACAATGGCGATAATATCAACATTCGTTTCTTTGCAGGCAAGGATGATGAATATAAGAATCGTTGCATAGTGACTAATCAGTGGGAGTATCCGAGAAAGAGTAAGGAGGGAGGCAAGCGTTTAGACCTTGTATATGTTATCAATGGTATACCTATGGTTATCGGTGAAGCAAAGACTCCTGTTAAGGCGTCTGTAACATGGGCTGATGGTGCTACTGATATTATGCATTACCAGAAGAGTATCCCTGAAATGTTTGTTCCGAATATTCTAACCTTTGCAAGCGAAGGAAGAGAATTACAGTATGCAGGTATCGGATGTCCTATTGACAAATGGGGTCCTTGGTTTGCTGATGAGGAGCGTAAGCATGGTACATTGGAAGATGTTGAGCATAACTATGTATCATTGATGACTCCTGAAAGACTATTGGATATATATCGCTTCTATTCTGTTTTTACAGGAACCTCAGGAGGTAGGAAAATTAAAATTGTATGTCGTTACCAACAATATTTGGGTGGCGAAGCTATTGTTCAACGTGTTTTGTCAACATATACAAAGGGCTCTGGTCCTCGTAAAGGTTTGATTTGGCATTTCCAGGGTTCTGGTAAGTCGTGGTTGATGGTATTTGCGGCTCAAAAACTTCGTCGTCAGGAAGTGCTAAAAGCACCAACAGTTGTGATTGTGGACGATAGAATTGATTTGGAAGACCAAATTACCGGCGATTTCACACGTGCAGAAATACCTAACATTGATAGCATATCATCCAAACAAGAACTGGAGGAAAAGATCCATCAAAGAAAGATTTTGATTACCACTATCTTTAAGTTCGGTGATTTGAATGATGGTGAGGTAATTGATGAACGTGACAATATCATCCTCTTGATGGACGAAGCTCATAGAACCCAAGAAGGAGATTTGGGTAAAAAGATGCGCACAGCATTGCCAAATGCGTTCTTCTTTGGATTAACAGGTACGCCAATCAACCGTAATGACCATAATACATTTGCATGTTTTGGAGCCGAGGAGGATAAATACGGATACATATCAAAATATACATTCCAAAACTCAGTAGCAGATGGGGCCACTCTTGAACTTAATTTCAAGACTGTTCCAGTCGAAATGCATTTGGACGATGCTAAGTTGCAAAAGGAGTTTGATGAGCTTACCGACCAAATTAGCGAGGAAGACAAGAACGAATTGGTAAGAAGAACAAGCGTTGATGCATTCTTTACCGCTGAAAAAAGAATCAATGACGTTTGTAAGTATATTGTCTCTCATTTCAGAGAGTATGTGAAGCCAACAGGCATGAAAGCTCAGGTTGTTGTTTACAATAGAGAATGTTGCGTCAAGTATAAAAAGGCTTTGGATGCTCTTCTTGGCACAGATGACCAAACAACAATTGTAATGCATACTGCTGGAGATAAAGCAGATGAATATAAGGCGTATAAGCGTAGTCGCGATGAGGAAAAGAAATTGCTTGACCAGTTCAGAGACCCATTGTCTCCGCTGAAATTTGTCATCGTGACAAGTAAACTGTTAACTGGCTTTGACGCACCTATACTCCAGTGTATGTATTTGGACAAACCAATGAAGAATCATACTTTGTTGCAGGCCATTTGCAGAACCAATCGTACCTACAATGAAAATAAGAAATGTGGGTTGATTGTTGATTTTGTTGGTGTATTTGAGGATGTTGCTAAGAGTCTTGCTTTTGATGAAGAGACGGTTAAGACCATTGTTCAGAATATCGATGAAATCAAAAGTCTTATACCTACATTCATGCAACAATGTATTGAGTTCTTCCCTGGCGTAGATAGAACTATTGGTGGATGGGAGGGGCTTACTGCTGCTCAACAATGCTTAAAAGATGATGGTGTGAAGACAAACTTTGGACGCCACTTTGCCCGCCTCAATAAAGCGTGGAGATAGTTTCTCCCGATGCTTGTTTGGCCGAATTCCAAAATGATTATACTTGGTTGGCTCAGGTGTATCAAAGTGTACGTCCTGTAAGTGGTGGTAATCTTATCTGGACTTTGCTTGGAGCTAAGACCATTGAGATTATACATCGCAACATTGAAACTATTGACATTGGTACTCCACTAGAGGATTTGGTAGTTGATGCCGATGTGATAGATGCAGTCCTTGAAGATGAAAAAGCACGTGAGAAGAAGATTGTTGAAGTAGAGAAAATGCTTCGATTGAGATTGGGCGAGCATAAAGGTGATCCTAACTTCAAGAAATTTGCAGAAAAATTGGATGAACTACGTGAACGAATGGAACAAAATCTAATCAGTAGTATTGATTTCTTGAAACAACTTCTTGCATTAGCAAAAGACTTGCTTGAAGAAGAAAAGAAAAAGGATGAGTCCCAGGATAAAAGAGCAAAAGCTCGTGCTGCCTTAACAGACCTTTTCCAAAGTATTAAGACTGAAGAAACCCCAATTATCGTTGAGCAAGTTGTAAATGATATAGATAATGAGGTGGTTAACATTGTACGTCAATTTAATGATGCATTCCAAAGTGTTACAGCCCGTAGAGAAATTAAAAAGAAACTACGCGCTATCCTTTGGGTTAAGTATCAGATAAAAGACAATGATGTATTTGAACGTGCATACCAATATATTGAGATGTACTATTAGTATTTTGTTCATTCTGTTGTACAATGGCACAATACAAGCAATCTGAAATCACAAATGTATTTTGGGCATCGAACGATGGCTTCAAAGGTGGACGTGACCCATTGGGAATCCAGAACAGTTCAATTGCAACCTATAGCAAATTGTTACCTGGCTCACCAATCTAACCCGTCACATCCGCTATTACAGCCTTTATTGTTGGCTACTTAGTGAATATGACAAATTTGAAGTTGCTGGTCAAACATCTCTGCATCAATATAATTTTATACGTCGTGCAGAGTTGGCAATGGCACTAATTATGAGGAACAAAATGTTGGTTCTGTGGTTGGAGCTTTGTTTGTTTCACAAGGTAGATATAAGCAAATAGAGGATGGTATTTATGATATTGCAGATGGTGCTGATTATGAATCTAAAGATAAGTACTGGACATTCAAAAGTGGAGCTTTTGGCCAGTACTATCTTGGTTCTCTTATTTATTATGAACTTGTAAAAATTGAAGAAGGCAGATTCTATCTTCGTAACAAAGGAAAAGAGCTAGCTGATGCTGTCAGAAATAGTATTGATGAAAACATCCGGAAATTATTTCTTAAATGTATTCTGGATGGAAGTCTTAAAGAAGAAGCAATAGAAGACTTACAATCTTTAGCTATACATCGCATAAATGTAGGCTCTGAGGAATGGCTGTTCTTGAATAATTTGCTTACGAAAAGTGACGAGGACTCTTCCTTGCGAAGAGAAACAATCTTTTTGCTCCTAAATGATATTTCAAAAGGCGTAGAGATTCAAGAGTTTTGTAAAAGAATCGTTTTTTTGCATATAACTGAAGACGGTAATTTGCATGCCGCATTTGGGTGGTATTTCTATTATTTATGTGAAGGTCTACATTATTGTATTGACTTGTTCTTCTGCTTAATACTTTACAAAATTCATGAATTGCACAATCCTCCAATTGCACTACTTTCTCAAGATATTAAACAATCTTTATTGTCGGTTATAGAGAAAGAGATGAATTATAACTCTCTTGACGAATGGAGGAAAAATGTGAGTGATAATATAAATATAATCTATGATGAGTTAAGGGATTACGTCAGCAAACAAGATTATATTTCTGCAGCAGTACATGCGATAAGACTCCTGTTGAGACTTTATACTGAATTTGAGAATAACTCAAAAGAAATAGAGGAGTTTGAGAAAAAAAATGATTTGAAACGTCAGCGAGGCATACTCAGTGAAGGGTTAAGATCTTATATGGAGCGTTACCTGTCATTCTCTATATCTAGCTTTATAGAATCTCTGATAGTACAAATAATGCAGGAACATACTGTGGTTGCTATTGCTAAAATGGGAAAGAATAATTCAGACCTAAGAAAATTTATTCTTGAGGATGGACGGATTGTTCTAGTAGAGCAACGGTATCCCGTTGAAACATCGCCGCGTATTAATTCTCTATTTAATTTTTTACAAGACATGGGTTATCTTGATGAAGATAATACACTAACTGAGATAGCATCACAATTCATTGAGAATTATGGAAAAGAATGAGCATGCAATATTATTGGATATTCCTAGCGGCGGCAAAAATGGCAAATATCATTCAGCTGTATTGACTACTTATGCCATAGATTTGATACATTTCGATAATCAATTATTGAACATGCTTCATCGTAAGCAAGTATGTAGCATAAATGTGTTTGCCGATACCAATCAAATGGATAAATCTATGGAATATGTATCTCCTATTTATATTAGACATATTGGTAAGGAGTACTCCATTACATCTATAAGTGCTGTCGGAGCTTTTCATCCTAAGATTAATTTCTTTGTAGGAGATGACGCTGTATTGGTTGTGTTTGGTACTGGTAATCTAACAGTTACAGGACATGGAAAAAATCATGAGGCATTTACAGGTTTTATGATAGATGAGACTGATACGACGCATCGTCCTCTCATTGAAGAATGTTGGCAGTATCTCTGCCGATTTACAAAGCAATGTAACGACTATGATCATAATAGAATTCTTCGTGAGATTCCTGAAAATTGTACATTTTTAGATTCCTCTTTCAATATTGTGCCTCATAGTATGTGCAAGGTACAAGAAGGGTTAAAATGCTGCTTTACTGTATAATGATTCTCAGTCTGGGATTTTACAACAAATTTCAAATTTAGTGCCATTAAATGAGGTGCAGACTATAACACTTCTCAGTCCATATTTTGATGAATATGGAGAATCATTGATTACATTATCCCAACTTTGTCCGAACTCAACGGTGAATGTTTGATTCACCAAGATTGTGCTTTGCCACCAAGCGGAATGCTTCCAAATAGCAGTATTCATTTTTATGATTTCAGCGAAACAAAAAGGGGTAAAATAGCTTTTAAAACATATGAACGTCAATTGCATGCAAAGGTTTTGCACTTTAAGACTAATGATGCTGAATATTGTATGGTTGGCAGTGCAAATGCAACATTAGCCGGACTTGGAACAATAACTCACAGAGGCATAAATGAAGAGTTTGGAGTCTTGTATCATTCGACAAAGCAAGATTTTCTATCTACACTTGGTCTGAAAACCAAGAAAAGAATAGATGTGCCAACTAATAGATCCAAACATTCTAATGAAGCTCCTTCTGAAACTGGAAGACGATTAAGACTATTATCCGCTTATTACGAATCAGGTAAATTAAATGTCTATAGCAATGAGGAGATTCCTGATGGAGTACTACTGTCTATCGACAATGGAATTGAGACTCTTGTAAGTGAACTTAAACATGATAAAGGCAATAGATATAGTACTGATATAAAGTTAGCAAAAACTCAATAACACATGTTATTTAGTGGATAAAGACAAGAAATCTATATCTAATAAGCTGTTCGTCAATTGGACTGAGTTCTTAGCCACAACAAATCCGTCGAAAATGAGTCGTAATCTTAATAGATTCATTTCTCGTATTGAGAATGAAGGATATGATGGTATGGAGGTTGCTGATATGCTATCTGATGTAATGTGGGACTTAGTTAATGATGCTGGTGAAAAAGTTTCTCCAAAGATTAAAGTTTCATCAGAAGATAAAAGGCAATCTGATTTATCTTTGCCCGAAATAAAATACAATTCGGAATATGACAATGACGATGCAAAAAGTAGCAGGATTTTCCAAATAGATCGTACATCAAGACTGATTGAATGTATTGAGGAGAGTATTAAAAAAAAGATTCGTTCGATAGATGATGCGATCATTGATGAAGAGGAAGAAGGCTCGGCAGAAACAAGCAATAATAGAGAAATAGAAGAACAGGAGGATATCTTCCTCAGCAAGCAACTGTTAAAAGGTTATGGTGAATTATCAACATCTTTGTTAATGAAATATCAGAAGATGATAAGTAAGCGATACGAGCAGGTAAAAGCTACAGGTGATGGCGTTATAACTAGAGATGACTTAAACTTCTTTTCTCTGTCTATGTTTGCTGCAATGGAGATATGTTATCTTAATAAATTTCGTTATAAATTTGACCAAATACCCTATTCATCAAGAAACTTTTCTCAGAAACAGTTTTATGATAGTTTGGAAAGGAGCATAAGTAACGTTGGTCTTGACTCATTGGAAAAAATTTGTAAAGTTTTGCAATACAATGAAACTTCCAGCACAAAGAGATGAGAATTTCAATAAAGTTTCGTCTCGTTCTATGAAATATGCAATATTATATGGGACCTTATTTAATAGACTTTCTCACATTGAAACTATACGCATATTGGGTAAACGCTTGCAAAAAGCAGTAGATAGCCTGGCTGTGCTATTCGGTAAACCTTCGTTTGAAACTCTGACAAAAGAGCTTGAACCTTTATCAGAAAGGTATGACTATGTATTTTCGCATGAATCATGTTGAAATATGATTAGAAGTCTTAGCTGATAATTTCGTTCGTTAGAACGAACAAACTACTATTAAATAAGGGAAAGAAAAAACATGGGCAATGATTTTTCCTTGTGTATAGCAAAAAGTTGTGCTTGTTTTCATTTGTTTGTCAAAAAACACATATCTTTGCCATTGATAGCCTCAGATGGTGTGGTTTGTTTGGCTAAAAATCATTCTTTGAAATATAATTGATTGATAATCAAATGAGACACAACTCTTCAACGAGGAAGAATATTAATAGCCGTCAGGGCAGATTAAAAGATTAAATCTCAGCGGGATGAACAAAGTATATTTGTTTGTCCCGCTGATGTTTTATAGTATTCCATCGGACTTTCGCAATAAAAGTTATAAACGCGCGTTTCTCTCAACTTGTTTGATTCAAAATTTGTTCTTATTACAAAATGCACTATTTTTGTGCACAAAGAAAAGAATTTGATAACCCGTTATTTTGTGAATTATGAAAAGATTGCTGTTGATGGCGCTGGCTGCTGCCATGCTGACTCCGGCTTGTGGAAATAATGCTGGTAAAGAAACCAAGGCGGAAGTACAGGAGAGTGCAGCTGTACAAGCCAATGTTACTCATCTGACTAAAGCTGATTTCTTGGCTAAGGTATATAATTATGAGAAGAATCCGAAGGAATGGAAATACGAAGGTGGTAAACCGGCCATTGTGGATTTCTATGCCACTTGGTGTGGTCCATGTAAGGCTATCGCCCCGGTATTAGAGAAACTGGCTGCGGAATACAAAGGAAAGATTGTGGTTTATAAGATTGATACAGATAAGGAACCTGAGTTGTCGGCAGCTTTTGGTATACGCAGTATTCCGACCCTTCTGTTCATTCCGGCAAAGGGAACTCCTCAGGTGGCGCAAGGGGCTTTGCCTGAAGAGGCTTTGAGAAAGACCATTGACGAATTTTTATTGGGAAAGAAGTAAATTTTTGATAAGAAAAAAATGAGGAGGGCCTGAAGTTGTTGGAATTTCAGGCCCTTATTGTATATTTTTATCTACGGTTGCTGTCTTCAATCAATTCACGGATTGTCTGGTTCAGTTCCTTTTCTTTCAGAAGTTGCTCCAGTGTGAGGTGCATTCTCCATCGCCAGTAATGCCGTGGATGGGCCGGTATGTTAATTCGCTCTCCTTCTATATCCGGATTGCGTAACTGCTCGTTGATGCTCATCCAGTCCTGCCATGCCAAAATGCAGAGCAGTGAAGGGCTTTTCAGGTGATGGAATACGATGTCCTTACAGAGCCATCCGGGAGCATGTACAGGAATCTCTCCCTGATGGTGCATTTCCTGATGGTAGAAGCGCTCTGTGAGGACTGGGTCTTCTTCCCACCATCCGCGGAAAGTGGACATGTCGTGCGTACCGATGGTGCATACCGACAAGAACGGATAGTTTTCAGGGTGTCCGAAGTCTTCGTACATTTGTTTGGGCATGCGTTGGATTTCAAGCGAGAGTATCTGCAACTGTCTCATTACCCAGGGCACACACTCCGGAACCATGCCTAAATCCTCTCCACATACTAACATAGGAGTGGACTGGGTGAGCACCGGAAGCTTTTTCATGGCTTCCTGATACCAGAATTCGTTGTGGCGCTGGTAGTAGTAATGATTGTACAGGTGATTGAAGGCTCCCTGTTGCTTCCAGTTCAGCTGCTGGAATACGGAATCATTCTGTACGGCAATTCTGGGATGGAGTTTCTCGGTGTCGTGGTGGTCTGTGACGAACAGCACGTTGCTGATCAGGGAATAAAGTCCTTCTTTTAGTTTCAGACTATCCTCGTCTTCTTTTCCATTGAAATAAGCTTCCACCTTTCGCTGGGTATCAAACTCCGGCAGTAATGCGTAGCCTCCTTTTCCGTTGGGCGTGATAAAATGTTGCCGTACGTACTCACTTTGTGCGCCGAAGACTTCTTCCAGCACCTTGTCGTTGATAAACGGCTGTGTCATGAAGTCCCGGTCCAGATTCAGACCAAAGCTTCTGATTTCATCCATGCTCAGGGGAAGGGAAGGGGAGAACTGTCCGAGCAGACCGTGTACCGAATGGTCGGGAATTTCCCAGATGCGGAAAAATCCTAAGATATGGTCGATGCGGTAGGCCGTAAAGTATTCTGCCATCTTGGAGAAACGGCGGCGCCACCAGCGGTAATTGTCTTTTTCCATTACTTCCCAATTATAGGTTGGGAATCCCCAGTTTTGTCCGTTGACAGAGAACGCATCGGGAGGAGCACCTGCCTGACCGTTGAGATGGAAATAATGGGGTTCTACCCAGGCTTCTACGCTGGAACGGCTGATACCGATGGGAATGTCGCCTTTCAGCAGAATGCCTTTTGCTCTGGCATACGTACTAACGGCGAGTAGCTGCACGTGCAACTGGTATTGCAGGTAATAGTAGAAGGCGATTTTGGTATAGGCTTTGTTTCCGGGTGTACACAGTCTGGCTATTTCATCGGCATCGTAAGTAGAATATTTCGGCCAGTGATTGAAATCCGGTGTGCCATACGAGTCGCGCAGGTAGCAGAAAGCAGCATAAGGCTGAAGCCATTCCTCATTATGCTGGAAGAAGTTCAGGAAATCTTCCGAGGCAAGTACTTTTTTCCCTTCCATCTGGTATACTTTTCTCAGGTAGTCCATCTTCAGCTTGTTAGCCTTCTCATAATCCATCATGGGAAGGGTATTCACTTCGATGCGTGCTTTTTCGAACGCTTCTGCGGCTTTCTTGTCCTTCAGGGCTGGGAGCTGGCGAAGGTCGATGTACATCGGGTGAAAAGCGTAGATGGAGATGCTGTTATAAGGATAAGAGTCAGTCCACGTACCACTCATAGTCGTATCATTGATGGGAAGAATCTGAATGGCTTTCTGTCCGGTCTCATCTGCCCAGTCGGCCAGTAGCTTCAGGTCGCCGAAGTCGCCTACGCCGCAACTGCCTTCCGAGCGAAGGGAGAATACGGGAATGGCGCAACCGGCTATCCGTTGCGGGGCATCGTCAAAGAACACTTCCGTTTCCATGGGCAGGTAGGTTTCTCCGCGTTGTAACGGTTGCAGAGGGAATATCCGGTTGGGGCGGGTTTCCCATTTCTCTACGGCTCCGGTTTCTTCATGAATGGCCACGAACTTATATTCAAAAGGATATTCCAATGAGGAGGCATCCAGTGTCAGGTGCCATACGTTGGGCTGTACTTCCTTCATTCTCAGCGGGCGGCAGTACTCCCAACTACCCAGTGCTGCACAGCTTCCGATGAGGCCCAGACGCTGTCCGTGGGTACTCAGTCCGGGGCAAAGTGCGCGGAAGGTGATGCACCTGCCGGTATTGTCAGACAAGCGGGAGGGCTGTTCCGGCGTGTATGCATTGTTGAAAGCCGATGTATAGGCGGTAGGCATCTTGTGCAGATCTCTCCAACAGTCTTCTACGAGGTAGTGCTGCTGTTGCAAGTTACCCGGATAGAAAGAATGGGGGATGGCGCCAAATTCCTGGCGTACAAGGGTGCCTTGACGGCTTACGGCATAACGGTAGCAGATAGGTTCGGAAGGGTGAAAGTCGAATTCTGCCTTTCCGGTCCATTCTTCTCCGTTGCGGGTAGTCATTTCTACGGTATGTTGTTATGTGATTCTGGCTGAGAAGCACGCACAGGCTTTCTCCCCAGACTGTACGGTATTGTATGCGAAAAGTAATTTTCATATCTTATGTATTAGTTGTGGCTCATAGTTTTGTCCAAAAATAATGAATCTCATGGATTCATGCAAATAAAAAAACCTCCGGATGTCCTTTCGGCTTCCGGAGGTTCCCTCGTGTAAGATGTGAGGATGGATTTAATAATAATGAATTAAAAAATGAGATTATGCGTCGATATTTGCATACGTCGCATTTTTCTCGATAAATTCACGGCGTGGACCTACATCGTCGCCCATTAGCATGGAGAATATATAGTCGGCTTCGGCCGCGTTTTCGATATTTACCTGTTTTAGGATACGGGTTTCCGGATTCATGGTAGTTTCCCATAACTGTTCCGGATTCATTTCACCCAAACCTTTGTAACGCTGGGTATGAATACCTTGCTCGTTTCCTTCGCCATATTTCTGGATGAAAGCCTGGCGGGCTTCGTCTGTATAGCAGTATTCGCTGATTTTACCTTTGCTGCATTTGTACAACGGAGGAGTAGCGATATACAGGTGACCACCCTGAATTACTTCAGGCATATAGCGGTAGAACAGTGTCATGATCAGTGTGTCGATGTGAGAACCATCGACGTCGGCATCGGTCATG
>ENA-OQBP01000015-OQBP01000015.1-human-gut-metagenome-genome-assembly--contig:-NODE-15-length-18419-cov-1.041986_pt1 | contig 18419 bp, 18 predicted proteins | sample MGYA00242751_ERZ504561 | MGnify/ENA primary metagenome ERZ504561 (study PRJEB26092, sample SAMD00036245) | human gut metagenome | host: Homo sapiens | study: EMG produced TPA metagenomics assembly of...
ATTATTCCAAGGTTAATGGCTTTTAGAACAAGATCTACCGCATTTCTTGCCTCCAGTTTACTCATGAGACTTTTCCGGTGTGTTTCAATCGTATTGTTGGAAACATGAAGTAAATCTGCAATTTCTCTTGTGTTGAATCCTTTGGCAATGGCTTGCAATACTTCCATCTCTCTTAGCGTGAGCTGTTCCTTGATTTGTTCCTCTGTTTGCATCCGGTTTAAAATCGTTTTGAACCGTTTACAAAGATATTGTCCTCCTTTCAAAATAGTCTGGATAGCCAGTGTCAATTCGTTAATATCTGCCGACTTTAGTATAGCTCCGCTGATGGATGCTTTGGTAAGCCTTTTGAGTATCCATATTTCTTCGTGCATGGTATTAACCAAGATACGTGCTTCCGGATGTTTTTGCAGAATCTTGTCTATCAGTTCAAATCCGTTGGTGTCTGGAAGTTCCACATCAAGCAGATAAATGTCAAATGGCTGCATGTCTATCAGGAGCATCGCTTCAGTACCCGATGAGGCAGTATATACTTTTTCTATTTCAGGCATTTGGGAAACCACATGCTTGATGCCTTGCAGTATGAGGGTATGGTCATCGACTAATAGTATTCTGGCTTTTTGACTTGTCATTTTGTCGCATTTTTATACTGCAAAGAAAAAAAGATTCATCGAGAAGATTTTCACTGAAAACCGTGATTTTTTCAATGAAGAAATGCCTGAATATGAATATTTACTCCTGTATCGTCTTTTTCTATCTTGTAATTCCCTCCAATGGTTTTTAATCGGTCGTTGATGGTACGTAGGCCGATTCCTCTGGATGAATCGGTATGTGGATTCCAGTCTCCGTCATAATGCAGGTGAATGACAAGTTGAGTGTCTTCTTTTTTTAGTTGAATGTGAATCTGCTTTGCCTGAGTATGTTTTAGATGTTTCCGATGGTTTCCTGCATGATGCGGTAGATTTCATATCCTATGTGTTCCGGAATAGTGGTCCAGTCTGTGTGGGCGTGGGGAGCATAGGATATGCTCACTCCTGATACTTCCTGCATTTTCGCAAAATAGTCGGCCAGCATTTCGTTCAAATCAGTAAACTGGAAATTAGGTGGCATCAATTCGTGCGAGATGGCTCTTACGCCATTGCGTATTTCTTCCAGCGTCTGAATGGTAGTTGTCTTTTGTTCTTCGGAAGAAATATGCTGCTGTATTTGGAGTATAGCTCCTAACAGGTCGTTGCAAACTCCATCGTGCAAATCCTTGGCAAGTCGTTTACGTTCATTTTCCAGGCCTTCAATGTACTGACGTGCAGCTATCAGTTCGGTCTCTTTCTTCTGTACTTTCCGTTTATGCAGCAGGATGGAGATGGCAATTAAAAAGCAGTCCGATAACCGTAAGATAGTAGACGGTATGGCGCAGACGGGTTTCTTTCTCTTGTGCTTGATTTCTTTCCAGAAGAGCAATCTTCAATTCCTTGTCGCTATTCCTTAATTTTTCATTCAGCTCCGACAGTTCATTTTTTATTTTTCCATCGAAAATGGAGTCTTTATAAATACATGCTTCCTGCATGCAGTGGAATGCTTTCTGATAGTTGCCAGTCCTCGTAATTACGTGCCATCAAAATATGATACTTGTCGTATGGAAGTTGCGTTTGAATCAACGACTTGTTTGTCAGGATATCGAGACTTTTCTGAAATTCTCCAATCCAGTTGTACAGGCTGGCTTGAGTGCCATAAAATTCAAGTGCTGTCGGACTGTTTTCCGGAATCTGATGGATCAGTTCTTCTCCTTTTTTCAGAAAAATTCTGACAGAATCTTTTTTATTCCATAATTGATAAGTACTTAGTAGGGGCTTAGGGAGCTCATGGCAAGTAGGGATATTCTATCTCTAATGCTTTTTGGATATTTCTTTTTTAGAATCTGACTGGCTTCTGCATATTTCCCCATGTTGCAATAGCATCCGCCGATAAGCGTGTTGGCATATAATTCCATTAATGTGTCTTTTGCCTTTCGGGCATAGTCTGCCGCTAACTTTCCTTGTTCCAAGGCCTCTTCATAGCGTTTGTTGAGATGGTAAAGTACGCCAATATTGTAATAAGTGGAGGCGATGTCTTCGTATTTTTCTGTTTTCTTACAGAAATTGAGCGCGCGATTATAGTGATATACGGCTGAATCGAACATGCCTAATTTACGGTAGCAAACGCCAATGGAAGATTCTACGACTCCTTCCAGATCGTATCTTCGTTCTTTGAGCTTGGGGGCATGTGCGGCTGCTGTCTTGAATGTTTCTTTGGCTTGTTCTAACTTTCCCTCCATGAAAAGATAGTTGGCCAATGAGTTGAGCAGTTGCAGGTAGCTTCTTCCTTAAAGGCAGGTCGCGGGTAAAGAGAGAGTCCCTTTTGTATATAATGGTAGGATGAATCGTGGTCCAGAGTTTCATATTCTGCACCCAGGAATTGATATAATTCAATTAATTTTTCTTTGGAAGAGGGTTCTCGTTCGGCTTGTCGTATTTCCTGTTTTAGACTGTCGATTACCGTATTTCCTGCTTGTACTGACAAGGAAAATGTAAGGTTCAAGAAGATGCCAAGTAAAAGGATATGCTTTTTCATGTAATGTATTTTTGTGATTTTGACAAAATAATTCCTTTTTGTGGAATATACAAATTTCAGAGGAAAATATCTTGGATTTTGACTGAATGATTGAATGATATGACATTGTGAGCTGGGTTATCCGCTTCAGAATTGGTAGAAATAGGCGGTCAGTTCCCTTTTGTATTTTTGTGAGATACAGAGTTCATTGATATGATGAAAAGGAGGATACATGATGCAGTGGTTGTTTTGTATCATGCACAGATACTGTATGTTGATGATATAGGATTGATGGATTTGTATAAATCGGTCATTATATGCACATAAATTTTTCGCGCGCAGGTTTCCTTTTAGCCGGACAAAGGAGCCGTCGGTTAATGCTATCTCCCAACTCTTTTTGGTTGAGATGTATTTGAAATAACCGATGTGGTTGGAGTGTAGGACACGCAGGTTTCCCATTAAGGTTTGAATAAGCAGAGGTTTCCCCAATCTTATGTCGGAAAGTTGCTTAAGACGTTCTAAGGCTATTTTGTATCGTTGTATTTCTGTCATTTCCATCTTTCCTGTGTTTTCTATTCCTTTAGGGCCAAATATAGTCTGTCTTATGAGGAAGGGAAACACGGAAAACCGTGATTTTTGTATAAAAGTAAAAAAGCCGCCTCGCAATGCAAGACGGCTCTTTGTTACAGTGTGTTTGTTCTATCTTGAGGTATTGATATTGGCAGACGGGCGGAAGTCGAACATCAGGTTCAAATGTAATCCTTCATCCCCTTGTTTAATGCGGATATTTCCAGGTTGGCTGTTGGGGCCTTGTTGCTCGATGGGTTTGAAGGAGCAAATAGCCGGTATGTCAAGCAAGAAAAGATATATCACCCTCAGGGAATTGCGGCATAGTTCTTCTGACACGTCCTACGGGTTCTTCCGGCGTAAAGATGTGATAGAAGATTCCATCGTTTCTTGAATAAACAGTAAACGGTGTTTTGTCGCTTTCCAGTGTAGCCCAGTACATGTGGGCATGATATCCTTTAAATTCTGGATAAATCAGATTTTCAAAACTTTCTCCTGTAATGGTATTGTTGTAATCTTTATGCCAGATGTTATAGTTGGTACCAGGGATACGGTTCTTCCATACACGATAGGGACCACGTCCCAGCCATTTCATGCCGGTACAGTTTGCTTCCCGGGTAAGAGAAGGTCAATCCGAGGTTGTATACCTTGGTATCCATAAAGGCATCGTCAAATCCTCCTCCTCCGGATGCGCGGTTCAGTAGGATGGCATCCATATAAAGCAGTCCTTGATCGGTCAGACGCCAGACAATGGAGTCGGCTGCTCCTTTATATTTGGCACAGAATATAGCTCCTTCTTGTGTCTCACGCACGTAACTGAGTGAAGGCTCATAGCGCATTTTCATTCCTACAGCTACCGGACCGTCCTTGAACGGAACCTCTGTTTCTCCTGCTTTTACTTGCTTGATGATACCGGTAGTGGCATCAAACGTTACACTTACCTTCGCACTGTTCAGTACGATGTGGCTGGCATTGCGTGAGGCGGTAGCTTTGGGAAGTGCTTCCAGGGTCATGGGTGATTGTGCCATCTTATGGTCAAAATATTGTTTTACCAGGCGGATGGGGTAGCTCCAGTTGCAGATGCTATGTCCATTTTTATCGAAAGCTTCCAGTTCCAGTACATCACCTTCATGGAAGTTGTCCGGAAGGTCGAAATGGGCTGTGCCGGTTTCTCCTGGCTGGATAGCAGGGAGAGTAACTTCTCCGTGGCTTAATTCAATGGATTGTGTTACACCTTTCAATGGAGTGTCACATGACAATACTTTGTATGTCATTTTGCATTCCTTCAGATTCGTGTAAGTATATTCGTTGGTAACCAGGAAATTACCGTTAAAATGAGAGGTGATGAGTAGTGGTTTCAGCTGGATGGGTGACCATTGGGCACGGATGGCATAGAAGCTGCCTTCTTTTTCACGGCGAGGACCAACTACTCCATCAGGTGCATTCGATTTGTCAGAATCCAGAATACCTCCTTTGTCACTCCGTTTGGGAGCTTCATCGCAGAATACCCAGATAAATCCTCCGGCAAATAACGGGTTCGTATTCCAGCGATCCCAGAAATCCCGTAATCCGGCACCTCCTCCTTGGTCGTACATGGCATGCATGAATTCTGTAGGCATAAAGACCTTATAGCCATTGGTAAATCGGGCTACTCCTGTCAGATAAGCCGGATAATGGTGCGTATCCAGGTCGTTAAAGTCGGCCCATGGGTGGACTACATGCCGTTTTTGAAGCTTGTCGTATTGAGCAAATAGTTTATCCAGTTGATAATTCCATCCTCCTTCATTTCCATTACTCCAGATGATGATGGACGGATGATTGACATCGCGCTGTACCATCTCTTTCACCAGTTTGCTACCCACTTTTTCGTCGTAGCAATTCTGCCATCCTGCCAGTTCATCCATGTATACGATACCCAGTGAATCGCACATATCCAGGAAATGTTCGTCGGGGGCATAGTGCGATCTTACCGCGTTCATGTTCATTTCCTTGATGAGAAGTGCGTCCTGACGACTCATGGCTGCACTGGTGGCTCTTCCTCCGTCTACGGAGAATGAATGGCGGTTAATACCTTTTACGACGAGTTTGGTTCCGTTCAGATATACTCCGTCTTGTGGGAAAAACTCGACGGTACGGAAGCCGATTCTGGTTTCACGTGTCTGAATCACCTTTCCTTCCGGTGATTTCAACTCCAGACGAGCTACATACAGGTTAGGATCTTCTGTGGACCAGGTTTGAATGTCTGCCCATTGTCCTTCTATCTGTTGTTCCTTGCCGGAATCTGTAATTTTCTTGGAAAGTGCAGATTGTCCCGTATTTGTCAGGGCAGTCTTTCCGTCTTTCAGGCCTCGTACCGATACGTGAAGTTCATATCCTTTCGCATCGCCATACATTTCACATGAAGCTTGAAATTTGCCATGCTGGTCGGCATTAAGTACAAAAGTGTTCAATGTGTACCTGTGGAACAACTTCCAGCCATACCGGACGATAAATTCCTCCATAAAGCCACCAGTCAGCTTTACGTTCTGCGGCGTTGATGGATGAATTAGCAGATTCCTTAGCGACTTTTACTTCAAGTGTATTTTTCTTTCCGAGGGTGAGTAAGTCGGTGATGTCATAACAAAAACGGTTGAATCCGCCCTGATGCATTTCTCCGGCCAGTTTGCCGTTGATTAAGACTTCCGTATCGGTCATGACTCCGTCAAAATAAATTTTTACCCGCTGGCCGCTCCATGATTTGGGAGCCTCGAATTTGTGGCGATAAATACCTGTTTCATCACTTGGTTTGGCACCTTTGATGGTATACCATCGTCCGTAAGTATATTCTCCAAATCCTTGCAGTTCCCAGTTGCAGGGAACTTCTATCTTTTTCCATTTGCCGCTGTTTTGTCCTTTTGAGCAGAGAAAGTCCCATGTCACGGTATTGTCAATACCGGTTCCTGAAAGATAAATTCGTTCCGGATGTGGGGCTTGCGCTTGCAAATGCAAGCCAGGCACGTTGCAGAAAAGGCTGGCAAGTAGGGTCAGTCTGATAAAGTTGTTTTTCATATCCGTGTTTATTGATTTGTTTTCTACAAAGATACGCACCTTCATGAAATGAATGAATGGAATAATGTACATCTTGCTCGGAAGATTGTGTATCAGGCGTACAAAAAATCCATGAATCTGTACATTCCTATAGTTGTAAGGGCTGTATAACTTTTATCTTTGCAAGTATGAAACCTAATTTGTAATTCCATGAAAAAGAACAGCATCTTATTATTTCTTTTGTGCTCTGCGATGGGGGCGGCTGCACAAAACTGGCCGGAGGTGAGACCTGAAGCACGTCCCGGCAGCCGCTGGTGGTGGTTAGGAAGTGCCGTCGATAAAGATAATCTGAATTATAACCTGAAGGAATATGGGAAAGCCGGGCTGGGAAGTCTGGAGGTTACGCCTATTTATGGGGTAAAGGGAAATGAATCTCATAATATCCGCTTTCTGTCACCCGAATGGATGGAAATGTTCCGTTATACGCAGGAGGTGGGTAAGATGAACGGGATAGACATTGATATGAATACCGGAACAGGATGGCCTTTCGGAGGCCCCGAGGTATCTCTCTCACAAGCAGCAGCAAAAGCTATTTTTGAATGTTATGAGGTAAAGGGAGGTGAATCGGTAAAGTTGGAAATCGACATTCGTGATCCTAAAGAAGAGAAACAGCGGGATGTGGCTTACCTGGATTGTCTGATGGCTTATGGGGCAGACGGAAAAGTGGTGAATCTGACCAGGAAAGTTAAAGACGGATATTTACAGTGGGATGCTCCGACAGGAGACTGGAGCTGGTGGCATTGTTTGTGGGACGGACTTTTCAGAAAGTAAAGCGTGCGGCTCCCGGGGGAGAAGGGTATGTTATGGATCATTTTAGTCCGGTGGCCGTAAAATCTTACTTTGAGAAGTTTGATAAGGCTTTCAAGACAAACAAGGTCAACTTTCCCCGTACCTTCTTCAATGATTCGTATGAGGTGTACGGAGCCGATTGGACTCCTGCTTTCTTGAAAGAATTTGCCGCACGTCGTGGTTATCGGCTAGAGAATCATTTTCCGGAGTTTATCTCACAGGAACGAACTGAACTGACACGTCGTCTAGTGTCTGATTATAGGGAAACATTGGGAGAACTTCTGGTTGAGAACTTTACGACTGCATGGACCAAATGGGCGCATGGGCATGGAAGTACGACCCGTAATCAGGCACATGGATCTCCTGCCAATCTGATTGATACGTATGCTTCGGTGGATATTCCGGAGTGCGAAGGGTTTGGGTTGACTGATTTTCATATTAGGGGATTGAGGCGTGATTCGCTTACACGTCCTAATTTTTCAGATATTTCCATGCTGAAATATGCTTCTTCGGCTGCACATATTGCGGGAAAACCTTACACTTCTTCTGAAACATTCACCTGGTTGACGGAGCATTTTCGTACTTCCCTCTCACAGTGTAAGCCTGATATGGATTTGATGTTTGTGTCGGGGGTAAATCACGAATTTTTTCATGGTACGCCCTATTCTCCGAAGGAAGCAGCCTGGCCTGGTTGGCTATTTTATGCCACGACAAACATGTCGCCCACCAATACGATATGGCGTGACGCGCCGGCTTTCTTTGAGTATATAACTCGTTGTCAGTCTTTTCTTCAATTAGGTAAGCCTGATAATGATTTCCTGGTTTATCTTCCGGTATATGATATGTGGAATGACATTCCAGGGCGTTTGGTCGGTTTTGACATTCATAAGATGGACCAATATGCACCGAAGTTTATCAAGACGATACAAACCATTATGGCAGGTGGCTATGATGTAGACTATATTTCTGATTCTTTTATTAAAAGTACATCGTGTCAGGATGGTATGCTGAAGACCAGCGGAGGTGCTTGTTATAAGGCGCTTATCGTACCTGCAGTAAAGTTGGTTCCGGTTTCTACCTTAAAGAAGTTGGTCGCATTGGTACGTCAGGGGGCAACCGTAGTGTTTGTGGAACATTATCCGGAAGATGTGCCTGGATATGCTTCATTGGAACAGAATCGGAAGCAACTATTTGCACTGTTGGAACAGTTGCCAGGAGAAAAATCTTTCCAGGGCACACAGGCTTTTAATTTCGGGAAAGGACGTATCATCGTGGGAAGTGATTACCATGAGACATTAGAGCGTACGGGAGTTCCGGCAGAAGAACTGAAGACACGTTGGGGGTACAGTTTATCCGGCGTACACATACGGAAGGACATCATTATTTTTATTTCCAACTTACAGGCTAACGATGTGGAAGGATGGGTAACATTGAATGTGCCTGAAAAACATATCATGTGTTTTGACCCGATGACGGGTAAACGGGGAATTGCAAAAACGCGCGAGGTGGAAGGAAAAACTCAAGTATATATGCAATTGAAGTCGGGAGAGAGTATCATTCTTCAAACTTTTACTCGTTCCTTGCAAGGAGAGCCTGAATGGAAATATAGGAAGGAAATGGACTATAGTTTGAGTTTGGATCATGGTTGGAAACTGAGATTCGTGGAAAGCTATCCGGCTATTGAAGGGGAGTTTAAAATAGATACGCCTTCTTCATGGACAGAGATTGCACATCCGGCTGCGAAGATTAACCGGGGTACTGCATTGTATTCATTGGAGTTGGATTTGCCTGAATTATCGGCGGATGACTGGGTTTTGGACCTGGGTGACGTGCGTGAGAGTGCACGTGTGCGTATAAATGGGCAAGAAGCTGGTATAGCCTGGGCTGCTCCCTTCCGTTTAAGCATAGGGCAATTGCTAAAGTCTGGTAAGAATCTCATAGAAGTGGAAGTCACCAACCTTCCGGCAAATAGTATTGCTGAGATGGACCGTCAGGGTAAGCAATGGCGCATTTTTGAGGACATCAATATGGCTAAGCTGAATTACGAGAAAGGTACTTACGGACATTGGGAAACACTTCCTTCCGGGTTGAACGGAATAGTCCGGTTGATACCTGTTAAATATTTATTTTGATTGTCTGGGCTGGATAGATAATTATCCGGCCCAGTTTTCTCTGTCCAGATTGCGATAGCTGATAGCCTCTGCCAAATGTGCTGGACGTATCTCATTACTTCCTTCCAAATCGGCAATGGTACGTGAAACCTTCAGTATGCGGTCGTAGGCACGGGCTGAAAGATTCAGCCGGTTCATGGCATTTCTTAACAGTTCCAGTCCGGCAGCATCCGGCTGTGCATAGAGATGCAGCAGTTTGGGTGTCATTTGGGCGTTGCTGTAGATTCCCGGTTCGTTTGCAAAACGCTGGGCTTGTATCTGTCGGGCACGGATTACACGTTCGCGGATGCAGGCACTGCTTTCTCCCGGGGTGCTCTTGGAGATTTCTTCAAAGGGAACGGGCACAATCTCAATTTGGATGTCAATGCGGTCGAGTAAGGGACCGGAAATCTTGTTAAGGTATCGTTGTACTTGTCCCGGACTACATACACAGTTTCGTGTGGGATGATTGTAGTATCCACATGGGCAAGGGTTCATCGATGCGATTAACTGGAAATTGGCCGGATATTCCAGACTGTACTTTGCTCTTGAAATAGTGATACGATGGTCTTCAAGAGGTTGGCGAAGCACTTCTAGTACACTTCTACTAAATTCTGGAAGTTCATCAAGAAACAGCACTCCATTATGTGCCAGACTGATTTCTCCGGGTTGAGGCGTAGCTCCTCCGCCCACCATGGCTACCTGAGAAATGGTGTGGTGCGGACTGCGGAACGGTCGGGTAGCAATAAGTGAAGAACCCTTTTTTAACTTCCCGGCCACTGAGTGTATTTTGGTCGTTTCCAGGCTTTCTCCTAATGAAAGCGGGGGGAAGAATGCTGGGAAGGCGTTTAGCCATCATAGACTTACCACTGCCTGGGGCACCGATGAGCAGTACATTATGTCCGCCTGCAGCTGCAACTTCCAGTGCTCGCTTCACATTTTCCTGTCCCTTTACTTCTGCAAAGTCAAACGGAAAAATAGATTGGTGTTTGTAGAATTCCTCACGCGTGTTGACAATGGTAGGCTGTAAGATTCGTGTGCCGTTCAGAAAATCAATCACTTCTGTAATGCGTTCCACACCATATACATCCAGGTTATTTACGACAGCGGCTTCCGAAGCATTCTGTTGCGGAAGAATAATTCCCTTAAAACCTTGTTGGCGAGCCGCAATGGCGATAGGGAGTGCTCCTTTGATGGGCTGCAGACTTCCGTCCAGGCTTAGTTCCCCAATGATGAGGTAGTCTGCCAGGTGTTCAGAAGAGATTGTTTCATTGGCGGCTAAGATACCGATAGCCAGCGGAAGGTCGTACGAGGCACCTTCTTTCCGGATATCGGCTGGAGCCATGTTGACTACTATTTGTCGTGCAGGAAATTTGTATCCGTTTACTTGCAGAGCGGATACGATACGTTCGTGGCTCTCCTTGACAGCAGAGTCCGGAAGTCCTACCAGGTAAAATTTTATACCGCGTGAACAGTTGACTTCAATTGTCACGATAGTGGCGTCAATGCCTTGTACGGCGGCTCCAAAAAGTTTGACAAGCATTTAAGGTCGTTTTTAAGTTGTGTTTTATTTTTTGTCTTCCGCTATCAAGGCTTCAATCTTGGTCTGTAATGCTTTTCCGTAAAGATTGCTGCCTAAAATCTTCCGGTTTCGGTCTATCAGTATGTTGAATGGAAGACGCTGCACGTTTTGTTGCTTCAGAATCTGATTATTCCATCCTTTATAGTCGCATACCTCAATCCATTGTTCCGTATCTTTCCGGGTATTTTTCTGCCATTCTTCCTTGTTATAATCCAATGAAAAGTTGACAATCCGGAGGTTGTTTTTTGAGAATTTCTCTGCATAGAGTATACAAGGAATCTTTTATTTCTATACTTTCCTTATCCCAGCTCGCCCAGAAGTTTATGAGTGAATATTGTTTTTGCGTGCTACTGCTGCTCCAAGACAAATATTCTCCATTTCTTTTCTTTACGGACATGTAGTTTAGGTAGGCCGATGTGTTTTTCCCTTTTTCGGGTAACTTTTGTAAAACTTCGTTCAATACTCTGCAATCTTTCACCTTACCAGTCAGCGGTTCCGCCAGTCGGGCGATGAGGTCTAAGTTCGGATTGGCTGATTGTGAGAAATACCGTTGCAAGATATAAGCTGAAGCAGGTGAAGCTGGATGGCTCTTGATGAAACTTTCAGCTTGCTTGCACACTTGTGCAGAATCCTTCAGCGTAGCTATGCTTTGCAAAAATTCCTGATATTCATTGTTGGCCCCTTCTCCTTTGATTTCCGGATGTGCCAAGCTTCCTTTTATAGAAACCTTCCAGCCCTTTTCTGCAAATATTGGGAATGTTTCACCGGAATCGTTCACCAGACGGAATATATTCAGGGTGTCGGGAGTGAAAGTATAGGTGAACTTACCTTCTCGTGGGTAGATGGTATCCAATTTAGACTCAGGATCGTCGAAAACTACCAGAATCATGTCGGAAGTAATACCTTCCAGTTCCCCTTTGAGCTCAAATTCATCGCTTTGTCTGCATGAATCCAGGCAAAACAACAGATATACAGATAAGAGGAGCAGATATAATTTTTTTCATAAACTGTATTTTATTTTTGCGAAAATACATATTTTCATCTTATAATCTTTCATCTTTCTCCCGATTCTTTCCCATAAAGGCATAAAAAAACCGGAATCACTTGACACGATTCCGGTTCCTTTTATGTAATTAAGTCAGATTACTTTACTTCGTTTGCATATTTTGCAAATTCGCGGTCGTTCTGAGCTTTAGCAGCCAAAGCAGCATCTTGCTGTTTTACTTTATCCATGCTGCTCTTAACCAAGTCAGCGTTGTTAGTTCTAGCACCTACAACTGCCATCAGGTAGTTAGTGTAAGCGTCCGGATTCTTCACTGCAGACAGAGTAGATTTAGCTTTGTTGTAATCTTTAGCCAAGATCTGAGCCAAAGCAGCTGAGTTAGTCTTAGTGTCACCGAATGCCTGTACAGCGCGGTCATACTGACCTTGTTTGATGTACAAGTTACCCAAGCTCGTTAGCTGTGTTAGCACCAGTAGACTTGCTCAAGTAAGTTTCAGCGTTAGCTACGTTACCCTTAGTCAATTCAATCAAACCAAGGTTAGTGTTAACTTCAGCAGCGTTAGCGTTCTTGCTTGCAGCCTGTTTGAAGTAGTTTTCAGCAGTAGCCAAGTCACCGTTAGCATAAGCCATCATACCCAAGTTGTTGTAAGCACGGAAGTCGTTCGGATACAATTCAACAGTTTTCTTATAGATAGCTTCTTTACGAGCGTTGTCGTTAGTCAGAGTTGCAGCATACAGCAATTCATCGTTGCTCAATACTTTAGCGTCAGTATCGAATGCAGCGTTGATTTCTTCGTCGCTACGTCCGATTACATCGTAGTTAGCAGTCAAGCGAGCACGACGCAACTGAGGCAGGATTTCGTCAGCCAAAGTTTTGTAAACTGAAGAAATGTTCTTGATTTCAGTTTCACGCTGTTCTGGATCGCTGTACATAGAAAGAACACGCAAGATCAAGTCTTTATCCTGGATGTTAGATTTAGAAACCAATTCCTGGAATCCGTCCCAGTCCTGAGCAGTGTATTTAGCATCTACTTCAGTTTCAATCTTACCTTTCTTTAACTGCTGGTTCATGTATTTTTCAGTGTTGTTCTGACGGTTTTCAGCCAGAGTAGTATTCAGTTCAACACCACCATCAGGTGAAGCGTATGCAGAAATTTCGATGTTGTTCAGTTTGTAGTTCTTAGTGTCACCAGCTACAGCTACTACTTGTTTGTGGAATGCTTTCAAGCTGTCAGACTTCAATTCGCTTGCGCGGAGGTTAGCCTGCTGGATCAAGAACATGATCTGAGCTTCTTTAGCCTGCTTGATGATACGCTGGAATGCATCCGGAGCGTAAGCAGCATTAGCAGAGTTTACAGTAGGAAGTTCTGAAGTAGCGATTACACCGTCAGCAATCTTTACAGAAGGGATAGTGTATTCTTTTTTACCTTTCTTAATTTTGAAATCCAGGTAAAGTTCAGATTTAGCCATTTCAGGAACATAGTCGAAAGAGGCTTTCATTGTATAAGTACCACCAGTCTTGTAAGAGATAGTCTGGTCGTTACCTTGTACTTTTTCACCCTGGAATGTAGCTGGCTGACCTTTAGCTTCGCCACCTTCCCATCTCAAAACCGGAGTAACTTCAACTGTTGCGTTTTTCTTGAAGTATTTTTCCGGGAATTTTCCTGTAATAGTTACAGGTACCTTACCACCAATAGCTTCCAACACTTCAGGGTTGGTAGTGAAGTAGTCAGGAGATAATTCGCCCATCTTGCTACATGAAGAGAAAGCAAGGACTAACAATGCCACTAACGGCAAATACAACTTCTTAATCATGATGTTAAATATTTAGTTTGTATAAATGAATAATCTTATTGTTTGATTATTTGGGGCAAAGATAAGAAAAACTCTATTACGTGTTAATCATTATCTGTTTTTTTTTGTAGGTCCGTTCGAAAAAAGCTTAAAAAAAACGCATTTCTCTAATTTTTAAGTCGATTTCTAGGGTGATGTTCCAGAATTTCCTGCCGTAATCGGCTGCGGTCAAGGTGGGTATAGATTTCGGTAGTGCCTATGCTTTCATGCCCTAGCATGCACTGTATGGCGCGCAGATTGGCTCCTCCTTCCAGCAGATGGGTAGCGAAGGAATGGCGGAAAGTATGAGGGCTGATGGTTTTCTTCAGTCCGGTTTGTTCTGCCAGTTCTTTGATGATGTGGAACACCATGATGCGTGAAATGTTTTTTCCGAAGCGGCTGATAAATACAAAATCTTCATATCCGGGCTTTATCAGTCCTTCGTTGCGGTCTGGAAAGTACAGTTCCAGTTCGCGTATGGCACGTGAAGAAATGGGAACCAGGGCGCTGCTTGCTTCCTTTACCTTCTACTTTGATAAATTTCTCTTTCAGGTAAAGGTCGGACAGTTTAAGATTACACAATTCGGACACACGCAGTCCGCAACTGTATAGGGTTTCCAAAATAGCCCGGTTACGCTGTCCTTCCCGTGTGCTCCGGTCAATGCTGCCGATAAGGGTGTCAATCTCTTCTACCGTCAGTACGTCGGGCAGGTGTTTGCCGATTTGTGGCGATTCCAATAGTTCTGACGGGTCTTGCTGTATGTAGTCTTCAAGCAGAAGAAAACGAAAAAAGGAACGTATCCCGGACAGAATGCGTGCTTGGGAACGCGGGTGAATGCCGATGTCGCGTAATCCGGCTGAAAAAGTTTCCAGATTTTCCAAGGTGACATCCGCAAAATGAATGTTTTCCAGTTCCAAAAAGGCGAACAGCTTGTCCAAATCCGTAAGGTAGGCCTCTACTGTATTGGCCGAAAGCGACTTTTCTAGTTTCAGGTATTGCTTATACTTTATTATTATGTTTTTTTTATCGGCCTTTTTCATTTCTTTTTTCGTATCTTTGTGCCAAATTCTTCTACAAAGTTATTAAAATTCAGCAGAAGTATACAGATGAGAATACAAATAATCAATGGCCCGAACATCAACTTGTTGGGCAAACGGGAGCCTTCCATTTATGGAGCCGAATCTTTTGAAAGTTATTTGGAAAAATTGAAAGAGTGGTATCCATCGGTAGAGTTTGCGTATTACCAGTCGAATGTGGAAGGAGAACTGATAAATAAAATTCATGAAACAGGCTTTTCGTATGATGGCATTGTGCTGAATGCCGGTGCGTATACTCACACGTCCATAGCCTTGCAGGATGCCATCCGTGCAGTTACGTCTCCAGTCGTGGAGGTACATATTTCCAATGTTCATCGGCGGGAGGAGTTTCGTCACAAATCAATGATTTCCTGTGCATGCCTAGGAGTAATCTGCGGATTCGGACTGAATTCTTATCGTCTGGCAGTAGAATCCATTGTATTAGACAACAACAAATTATAGTATATTTATTATGATGCTTAAACAAACAAAAATCGTTGCGTCCATTTCGGACTTGCGCTGCGAAGTAGATTTTATCAGAGACCTTTTTAATGCAGGTATGAACGTGGTACGTATGAATACCGCACATGCCAGCCGTGAAGGTTTTGAAAAGTTGATTAATAATGTGCGTACCGTTTCTAACCGTATCGGTATTCTGATGGATACCAAAGGTCCGGAAGTACGTACTACGGCCAGTGCAGAAGGCCCGATTGACTTCAAGACAGGTGAAAAAGTTCGTATTGTAGGAAATCCGGAGCAGGAAACTACTCATGAATGTATTGCTGTGACATATCCGGGATTTGTGCACGACCTGTCAGTCGGAGCAGATGTGTTGATGGACGACGGTGAACTGGCACTGAAGGTTATTGATAAGAATGAAGATACTTTGTTCTGTGAAGTACGCAATGATGCTACTTTGGGAAGCCGCAAGAGTGTGAATGTGCCGGGTGTACGCATCAACCTGCCTTCTTTGACTGAAAAAGACCGCAACAATATTTTGTACGCGATTGAAAAAGACATCGATTTCATTGCGCATTCATTTGTCCGCAATCGTCAGGATGTACTTGATATTCGTGAAATCCTGGATGCACACCACAGCGACATTAAGATTATCGCTAAGATTGAGAACCAGGAAGGTGTGGATAACATCGATGAAATTCTGGAAGTAGCCGACGGCGTAATGGTAGCTCGTGGTGACCTGGGTATCGAAGTGCCGCAGGAACGTATTCCGGGTATCCAGCGTATCTTGATTAAGAAATGTATCCTGGCTAAGAAACCGGTAATCGTGGCTACTCAGATGTTACACACCATGATTAGCAATCCGCGTCCGACTCGTGCAGAGGTTACTGATATTGCAAATGCCATCTACTATCGTACCGATGCATTGATGCTGAGTGGAGAAACAGCGTATGGTAAATATCCGGTAGAAGCTGTGAAGACTATGGCGAAGATTGCAGCTCAGGCTGAAAAAGACAAGATGGAAGAAAACGATATTCCAATTCCTTTGACTCCGGCAAATACCGATGTAACCAGCTTCCTGGCAAAACAGGCAGTACGCGCTACTAACCTGATGCCTATCCGTGCCATCATTACCGATAGCTTCAGCGGTTTGACTGCCCGCAACCTGGCTGCTTTCCGTGGAAAATATCCGGTATTGGCTATCTGTTATAAGGAAAAGACCATGCGTCACCTGGCATTGTCATACGGTGTAGAAGCTATCTATATGCCGGAAAAAGCCAACGGACAGGAATATTATTTCGCTGCATTGCGTAAGCTGATGGACGACGGTGTGCTGTCAGAAAACGAAATGGTGGCTTATCTGAGCGGTGGTAAACAAGGTACTCATACTTCATTCCTCGAAATCAACCAGGTGGGTGATGTGTTGAAGAGCGGAGATGACTACGTTTTACCCAACCGTAACCGTTACTTGTAATCATGAAAGAGACTGACGCGCTCGATGAATACATTCTTCAGCATATTGATGAGGAAAACGACTACCTGAAAGCGCTGTACCGGGCGACGCACGTAAAACTGTTGCGTCCCCGTATGGCTTCGGGGCATTTGCAAGGTCGTATGCTGAAGATGTTCGTGCAGATGATACGTCCGAAGCAGGTGCTTGAGATAGGTACCTATAGCGGATACTCCGCACTTTGTCTGGCAGAGGGACTGGAGGAAGGAGCTATGCTCCATACTTTTGAAATCAACGACGAGCAGGAAGATTTCACTCGTCCGTGGCTGGAAAATTCACCCTATGCCGATAAAATCAAGTTTTTATATCGGTGATGCCCTTGAAATTGTGCCCGGCATGGACATCGTGTTCGACCTGGCATTTGTGGATGGGAACAAGCGTTTCTATGTAGAATATTATGAAATGATTCTGCAAAAGATGCATTCCGGCGGTTATATCATAGCGACAATACCTTGTGGGACGGACATGTGCTTGAAGAACCGCATCACACGGACACGCAGACCATCGGAATCAAGAAATTCAATGACCTGGTGGCTGCCGATACACGGGTGGAAAAGGTAATCCTGCCCTTGCGTGACGGTCTGACTATCATACGTAAAAAATAAAAAGGTAATATGGAAACAACCAGACAAAACAAGATTGCCCGCCTCATTCAGAAGGAACTGAGCGAAATCTTTCTTTTGCAGACCAAGTCAATGCCTGGTGTGCTGGTTTCGGTCAGCATTGTCCGCATCAGTCCCGATATGAGTTATGCGCGTGTATATCTGAGCGTCTTCCCTTCAGATAGAAGTGAAGAAATCGTGAAGAACATCAATGCCAATATGAAGTCAATTCGTTTTGAGCTGGGAAACCGCGTACGCCATCAGTTGCGCATCATTCCCGAACTGAAGTTCTTCGTGGACGATTCTCTGGATTATGCAGAGAAAATTGACGAACTGTTGAAGAAATAATGTATCTGATATTTTAGTAAATACTCACAGAAGAACATGGAACGTTGCTTCCGGCTTCTGTGGGTTTTTATTTTGTGTTATATATAAATAAGGTATAACGGTGAACTTTCCTTTTTACATAGCCCGGCGATATTTGTTCTCCAAGAAATCACATAATGCCATCAATGTGATTTCCGGTATATCCGTGTGTGGAGTGGCACTGGCCACATTGGCGCTGGTTTGTACGCTTTCCGTGTTCAACGGTTTTCAGGACCTGGTATCTAATTTGTTCACGGCTTTCGATCCGGAGCTGAAAATTGTGCCTGCTACCGGAAAAGTGTTCGACGGCCAGGATAAAGCTATTGCAGCCATCCGGAAAATGCCTGAAGTAGCCTTGGTGTCCGAGTCGTTGGAAGACAATGCTTTGGTGCAGTATCAGGGGCGTCAGGCCATGGCTGTCATAAAAGGAGTGGAAGATAATTTTGAAGAACTGACACCGATTGATACCATTCTTTTCGGAAGAGGAGAGTTGCTGCTGCATGATGAGGTGGTAGATTATGCTATTCCCGGTGTACAGTTATTAGCTACTTTGGGTACCGGCATCCGTTTCCTTGACCCGTTAGAAGTGTATGCTCCCAAGCGAGGGGCTAAGGTGAACATGGCCAATCCGGCAGCTTCCTTTACAGGAGGAAACCTGTTCTCGTCCGGACTGGTGTTTGCCGTAAATCAGGAGAAATACGATGGCTCCTATATCCTTACTTCTTTGAAATTTGCCCGACAATTGTTTCAATACACCACTGAAGTCAGTGCCATCAATCTAAAAATGAAAGAAGGCACCGATATAGATGCC
>ENA-OQBP01000018-OQBP01000018.1-human-gut-metagenome-genome-assembly--contig:-NODE-18-length-16929-cov-1.751399_pt1 | contig 16929 bp, 17 predicted proteins | sample MGYA00242751_ERZ504561 | MGnify/ENA primary metagenome ERZ504561 (study PRJEB26092, sample SAMD00036245) | human gut metagenome | host: Homo sapiens | study: EMG produced TPA metagenomics assembly of...
TGTGGGTACTGGTCTGCCAATCCTTACCCGAAGAAATCGTCCATCCTCACTTTTGGGATGCCAATTGTCAGACAGACAGATGGATTTGTTGGTAGAACTTGTCCAAAGTCACGACATATTTGATTTTGCCGACAACAGTGATGTGCGTAGCGAGTTGTGTCGCCTATTCAAGTGCGACTTGGACGCATCTATCCGTGTAAAGAATGTACGTAATGTAGCCGTACTGTTTGACGCTATGGCTCAATACCATTTGATAAACAATAATTGGCAATATGTCATGGGAGAAGGTCGCTTCTTAACCAGTATCAAAAAGGATGGAACAGAGAAATTCATAACTTCAAGTTGTCTTTCCTCTTCTCTTTCAAGGATAAGAAGAAACGTTTCCATGACAGCAAGTCAATATGCCATCTGCAAATCCATCGAACAGATATTAAGAGAGGAATAAATCACAATAATTCTGCTAAATGAAAGTAAAAACGTGATAGTTTGGTTGATACTGCCTTACTATCACGTTACTTTTTCTATTTAGTGACAGTCTCCCCATAACTTTGCATCAAAAATCATAAAAAATAATTAGCATGGAAGAAAATAGTATAAGATTTGAAGATATTCCCAACGCTATAACGGGGGTACTGAAAAAGCTGTCATCATTAGAAGACAAGATTGATGGTATATATGAACTTGTTCAATCAGAAAAAGAAGAAACATGGTTTACGGTTGCTGAATTATGTGCTTATCTCCCAACACATCCGGTAGAGCATACCATATATTGCTGGACAAGCAATCGGGAAATACCGTTTCACAAGAGAGGCAAACGCATCATGTTCCTCAAATCTGAGATAGATGAATGGCTTCAAGGAACCAAGGGCAAATCGAAGAACGAGATTCAAAGAGAAGCAGAGGAATATGTACTATCTACACAAAGAAAGAATAGACGGCTAATATAACCGTGCTACTGTCTGTAAACAATTTAATTAAGGTACGTGACACATGAATGAAAGACATTTTAGACTCTATGAGCGAATTGTCGCAATAGAAGACAGTTTGGAGGCTTTGGGACCTATTGACAAACTAATAGAGCGAATCGAGGAATTGGAGAAGATGGTCAAGCAGACCAAAACCGTCTTGGGGTTTGACGAAGCATGTAAGTATATTGGTGTTTCTGAAAGCCTGCTATACAAACTTACAGCCGCAAAAGAAGTTCCACACTATAAGCCAAGGGGAAAAATGCTGTATTTTAATAGAGAAGAAATCGACAAGTGGCTGCTCCAAAACAAACAAGAGGTCATTGGAATGGTAACGAAAATAGAAATTGATAATCCGAAAGAATGAAAATGGAAGAAAATAACAAACATGTACAGCCTAACTCAAAAGAGGAAGGAGTACAGCGTCTCAATCGCATATTGAGCGAATCGTTGATAAAGGCAACAGATACTTATAAAACACCTCCTCAGATTATATGGGTTGATAATTCCAGCATAGCCACATTGGGCAACTTCAGTGCTTCTACTGGTAAGGCAAAGGCGAAAAAGACCTTCAACGTGTCTGCCTTGGTAGCCGCTTCCCTCGCCAACGGCAAGGTACTGAACTATCGCGCCAGTCTGCCAGAGGGGAAACGCAAGATACTGTATGTAGATACGGAGCAGAGCCGCTATCACTGCCATAATGTGCTGGAGCGCATCCTGAAGCTCGCTGGTCTACCTACAAGCATCGACAACGAGAACCTTGACTTTATCTGTCTGAGAGAGTACACGCCCTCCGTCAGGATAGAGGTCATAGACTATGCGCTTGCCCAAGACCAAAGCTATGGACTGGTCATCATCGACGGAATCAGAGACCTGCTTCTCGACATCAACAATGCGGGAGAATCGGTCGAGGTCATCAACAAGATGATGGAATGGTCATCAAAGTATGACCTGCACATCCATTGCGTATTGCATCAGAACAAGGGCGACAATAACGTGCGCGGGCATATCGGTACGGAGATGAACAACAAGGCAGAGACGGTGCTTGTCATCACCAAGAGCACCACCAATCCCGACATCAGCGAGGTGAAGGCGATGCACATCCGTGAGAAGGAGTTCAAGCCGTTTGCCTTTACAGTCAATGAGGAAGGGTTGCCAGAGATTGTCGAGCACACGCCGGAGAAGGAAGAAGGTGACAAGCAACCGTCAAGGTTTACTTACCAAGACTTGACATCCGAACAGCATAACGAGGCGCTGACGGCTGCATTCAAGGAGAAACCTATCAAAGGATTCGATCGCATGGTGGAGGAATTAACGCAAGCCTATGCAGACATTGGCTTTAAGCGTGGCAGAAGCGTCATCATCAAAATGCTGAAATACCTGATTAACGAGCAAAAGCTCATAGTGAAGCGGGATAATCATTACTATTTCGGATATACACCTGCCGAGATTGACCTGTTCCATGAAGAGGAATAAAAACAGTTCAGAAACCAGTTTAGTTTACGTCCGTACCTATATATAAGAAATAAGGCCAAAGTAAACCGAAATCGGAGGCTGAATTGGGAAGCGGAAAAGTAGTTTAGCAAATGGTTTAGTTTACGGGTGTGCTATATAGGAGAAAGGGTAAAGTAAACTGTTTCCATGGACAAAGTAAAACCGAACAAATGAAAGTACAATGAATATTGAACAATCGAAGAAACTGAGCATTATAGACTTCTTAGACAAGGAGAATGTAACGCTGAAAAAGAAGAAGGGCAATGCTACTGGTATCTGTCACCCTTCAGGGACGAGAAGACCGCATCGTTCAAGGTCAGCAAGAAGGAGAACCTGTGGTACGACTACGCCATTAAGGAGGGCGGTGACCTTGTGGAGCTGGTAAAGCGTATGTATAACAAACAATCCGTTTCCGATGCCCTTGCCTACCTTGCGTCCAAGAGTATTGCCACTGTGGATAAGGCAATCGAGACCGCTATCGCAGCCAAGGAATACACGACAACCAAGATGAACGATGTGAAGCTGCTCCCACTGAGCAACCATTCTCTGCTGTCCTATTTCAGTAGCCGACGGATAGACATCACCATTGGCAGGATGTATTGCAGGGAGATACACTACAAGGTTGAGCAAAAACATTACTATGGCATTGCCTTTGGCAATCTGAGTGAAGGACATGAGGTGCGCAATCCCTATTTCAAGGGCTGCATCGGGCATAAGGACATCACCCTGCTTGCCCATACGTTCAACGAGTGGCAAAACGGTTGTCTGGTCTTTGAGGGCTTCATGGACTTCCTTGCTTATATGACCCTCGTTAAACAGCAAGACCGATGGTTTGTCGTTGAAAGCCCTTGCGACTATATGATACTGAACTCAGTCGCCAACCTCAAACAGGCATTGCATTACCTTGACCGTTACACCCACATCCATTGCTTCCTCGACAACGACCAGGCAGGACGCAAGACGGTTGAGAGCATCAGCAATGTATTCGAGTACAGGGTGACGGACGAGTCCTTCAGATATGCCGACTACAAGGATGTCAACGACTATCTGATGAGGAAGAAACGAACGGCATCTGAATGACATTATAAAGACGAAAACACCATCATTTGATGCAAAAATGGCTCAAATGCATTGAAATTACATATCAAATCTGCACTTTTTCGCCCAAACATGCTTGATTCTCAATTATTATCCTTATTTTTGCATCGTTTTAATACATTATTAAAATGTAGCAGAATGGAATTAAAAAAAGAAATAAGGATATTGGGCAGACGCTTTGAGGTGGAACCTCGTGCCAAGGAAAGCCTGAAAGGCATCACGGTTGGCGAGAAACTCTCATACCGTTTCTATGATGGCACATACCAAGGCACGCCCCTGCTGTTCGTTGAGCCCAAGAAGGGCAATCCCTCTCCACGGACTTGCGCCATCACGGGCAAGCGGTTGACCGAAGCCCTGGGACTGCCTGCGGTGTTTATCCTTGCGCCCGGACCCACCTACGAGCGACACAGACTGGCAGACAAAGGAGTCTTCTTTGTCATGTCCGAGGAATATGCCCATCTGCCAGGCATCATAGCATTGGAGAAGACAAGCAACAGGAAGATTGCCGAAGTATTGACCCCTGTGGCGCAATACATACTACTCTATCACCTACAGGTGGGCAGTATTGAAGGAATGTCGCCAAGGGATATTGCACCGTTGCTTCCATATTCTTACGAAAGCGTCACGTTGGGTGTCACCTGTCTTGAAGATGTAGGACTGTGTCAAAAGATTCAGAACGGACAGCGCAGCAAGGTGGTACACTTCGAGTTGAAGGGCAAGGAACTGTGGACAAGGCTCAGAACGTCTTGCTGTCACCTGTGGAGAACCGCATCTTTTGCGATGACATACGCTTGGATGCGGAATACCCCGTATGCGGCATCAATGCCCTGGCACATTATTCCATGCTTAATCGTGACCGGGAAGAGATGATAATGATGACAAGCAAGGAATATCGTGCCGTCAAGTCGGCTGATGTCATGGAGAATCCCAACATCTATGACGGCAACTATATCATAGAGGTATGGAAATACCCTGTTGTCAGCAAAATGGGCGACAAAAGCCAGTGGGTTGATCGCCTTTCCCTTGTCCTTTCGTTGAGAGATGATGATGATCCGAGAGTAGAAAAAGAAGTAGAACGAATAATCAGTGAACAGAAATGGAAGGATTAGTCAAGTTCCGTGAAGCATTTGCGGAATACTCAGAAAACTATGTGGTGATAGGCGGAGCAGCCTGTGACATCACCATGACCAATACCGTGGTGCGTCCACGCGCCACACACGACATCGACATGATAGTCATCGTAGAGAACATGACCGAGCTTTCGCCAATCGCTTCTGGCAGTTTGTGCGGGAGGCTGGCTATCGACCTGAAAAGAGGAAACAGGAGGCTGGTGAGCCACCAAGGTATGAAATGTATCGTTTCCTTGATGGTAAAGACGGCTATCCCGAGATGATAGAACTGCTGTCACGCCACCCCGACGTGCTTGGAGAGCCAAAGGGATTTGTCATAGAACCTATCCCGACCGATGAAGATGTGTCGAGTCTTAGTGCCATCATCATGGACGATGATTACTATCACTTTACTATCGCACACAGCCAACTGACTGATGGCATACGCCATGCCAATTCCGCTGCCTTGATAGCACTGAAGGCAAGAGCCTACCTAAATCTCATGGCAGACAAGCGGGACGGCAAGCATGTGAACACCAAAGACATCAAGAAGCACCGTTCGGACATCCTGAAAAATGTGGTCATAATGACTGAGGACAACATTGAGGCTCCTGCTTCAATAGTGGCATGTATAAGGGAGTTTGTCGCCTCCATCAGAGCCGACTGGTCAACTCTCGCAGAACCATTGTCAAAGTCACTCGGTCAAGACGAGGCATTTGTGACCGGACTGTTAGATCAACTGGATGAATTGTTTATAGAAGCATGACCAATATGAAGATACAATACGCATCCGACCTGCATCTGGAGTTTGCCGACAATTGGCGGTATCTGAAAGCCCACCCCTTGGAGGTGACGGGCGACATACTGCTGCTTGCCGGCGACATCGGCTATCTCGGCGATGACAACTACTCCAAGCATCCCTTTTGGGACTGGGCATCGGAGAACTACAAGGAGGTGCATTGCTGCATGGGCAACCATGAGTTCTACAAATATTATGATGTGGCGACACTGCCCGACGGCTATCTCTTGGAGGTACGTCCCAATGTATTCAGCCACTACAACGGTATTGCGAGGATTGGCGACACCGACATCATCCTCTCCACCCTTTGGTCGAGGATTCCTTTGGAGGACGCTTACTTCACCGAGCAAGTGATAAGCGACTTCCGCCGTATATTATATAAAGGTGAGCTGATGACCCATGCCCAATTCAATGCTGAGCATGAACGTTGCCTCACCTTTATCAAGGATGCAGTGGCATATTCGCAAGCAGCCCATAAGATTGTTGTCACCCATCATGTACCATCGTTCCGTATGCTCCACCCAAAGTTTCAAGGCAGCAAGGCAAACGTGGCGTTCACCGTAGAGTTGGAGGACTATATCACCGATAGCGGCATAGACTATTGGATATACGGACATTCGCACACCAACATCGATGCCAGGATAGCAACACCCAATGCTTGTCCAACCAGTTGGGCTATGTTTTCTCTAACGAACATCAGGACTTCTCCCATGGCAAGTACCTGACCATATAGCCATCCACATTTTTTTCATCCACCCTCTTTACAAGCTCTTCCCTATCGGAAGGGCTTTTTTTGTGCCTTTCGAGTTTGATTTTTGAGTATGATTGCGAGTGTAATCAAAATTAGAGTTAAGATTTGGCTCCGCGGAAAGTCATTTCGGTTTAAGATTGAAGAAAAGGTAGTTCCTTTGCATCGGCAATAAGCCAAACCATAGTAAAATCAAACTTGAAAATATGAAGTCATTTGTAATATTCGCCATTGTCGTGACCATAATCTATGTCATCTACTATACGGTCATCATCGTGCAGGATCTGTACGGAAAGCCCAAGGACGAGAAGTCACAGGGCGAGTCGTTTGATGTCAGTGACATGACCGACGAGGAAGAGTCGATAGCGGTCAGCGAGAGCGACGGTGGTTTCAGCGTAGGCGACAACCAATATGAGACAGCCTACGAGGAGAAGCAGCTTGCAGAGCCTACAGAGGAGGCAGCCGCCACTGCGGAAGAGAGCAAGCCTCATGTGCTTGAAAAGATACAAAGCGCAATCGAGAAGAAGATGGAGGAAGTGAATACCACCTATTCCGACCCCATGTATTCGGAAGAATTGAACAACACCATCATCGCCCGCGGTCTTCGTCACAATGGACGTGACATGGTCAAGGTGGAATCACTCAATAATGAGATATGATGTCAAAAACAAGAAGTGCATTTCTATCATTATATGCCGCTTTAACCCCAGCTCTGGCCAGTGCTAAGTGTGGCAACGTGGACTACAGCTGGGGAGCGGACGCACTTGCGAGTGCCCATGACTATGCCGTGACGATGATGCTCTATATCGTTTATCTGTGCTATGCAGTGGCGGGCATCGTGGTCATAGTCAGCGCCTTGCAGATATATATAAAGATGAATACGGGCGAAGAAGGAGTGAAGAAGAACATCATGATGCTGGTGGGAGCCTGCCTGTTCCTCATAGGAGCGACCATCGTCTTCCCCGCTTTCTTCGGTTATCAGATTTGAGATACAGGTGATACGAGATAAGATAACTCAAAGTGTAACAAATTAAAAGGTAAAAAGAATGTTTGAAAGGATTAACAAGAAGGTGAAGGGATTCTTCTCTTCACAGCGCATGAAAACGCTCGCCCTGATGTTGCTTGTCGGCACCACCGCAGCAATGGCACAGAACGCAGCCGGCGACTACTCGGCAGGAACGACCGCGCTTACCACAGTGACGGAGGAGATTGCCAAGTATGTACCTATCGTGGTGAAGCTCTGCTATGCCATTGCAGGTGTCGTTGCAATTGTCGGAGCCATAAGCGTTTACATCGCCATGAACAACGAGGAACAGGACGTGAAAAAGAAGATCATGATGGTCGTCGGCGCATGTATTTTCCTCATTGCAGCAGCCAGGCACTGCCTCTGTTCTTCGGCATTGGAGGTTAAACGCAGCGTGAGATTGTGAGTATGTAGAACGTTAAAACACTGACAGTTATGGCAGATACAAAGCAAGAGCGTTTTCCGGATTATCCCATTTTCAAGGGACTGCAACGTCCATTGGAGTTCTTCGGGTTGCAGGGACGCTACATCTACTGGGCGGCAGCCACCGCAGGAGGAGCCGTTGCGGGTTTCATCCTCGGCTACTGCATCTCGGTTTCGTGGCAGGACTCGTGCTGCTAGTCCTCGCCGTAGCTGTCGGTGGCGTTCTCATCGTCATGAAGCAGCGCAAGGGCTTGCACAGCAAGAAGAGTGACAACGGCATATTCATCTATGCCTATTCAAAGAAAGTGTAAAACAAAAAAGAGAATCCATTATGTCCAAGTGGAAAGCTATCAATGATTGTAAGTGAATGGAGGTGGGGGCATCACGCATGAGGGTGCGCCCGCCTTTTTGCGATTAAAAAAGAAAAAGAACAATGACCCTATACATCATACTCATATTCTCAGCCATCTGCGTGGGCATGGCCATCAGTGTCAAGGCATTCGGCACGGGAGGGAAGCGCAAGCGCATCTTCCAGGACATCTACTTCTCCATCGAGGAAGTGGATGGCATCGGCGTGCTCTATACCAAGACGGGCGAATACTCCGCTGTTCTGAAGATGGAGAACCCTGTGCAGAAGTATTCCGCCAACATCGAGGCCTACTATGAGTTCACCCACCTCTTCGCCGCCCTTGCCCAGACCTTGGGCGAAGGCTATGCGCTGCACAAGCAGGACGTGTTTGTGAGGAAGGCATTCAAGGAAGAGAACGGTGGAAATCATGAGTTCCTGAGCGAGAGTTACTTCCGCTATTTCAACGGCAGACCCTTTACCGACAGCGTCTGCTACCTCACCATCACACAGGAGAACAAGAAGAGCCGTCTGATGTCGTTCGACAACAAGAAATGGCGTGACTTCTTGGTGAAGATACGCAAGGTGCACGACCAGCTGAGGGATGCCGGCGTGAAGTCCCGATTCCTCGGCAAAACGGAAGCCTGCGAGTATGTGGACCGTTTCTTCTCCATGAACTTCCGTGACAAGGTGGTGTCGATGACCAACTTCAAGGTCGATGACGAGACCATCGGCATGGGGGACCGTAGCTGCAAGGTGTATAGCCTTGTGGATGTGGATTATGCCAACTTGCCGTCGGTCATCCGTCCCTACGCAAATATCGAGGTGAACAACACCAGTATGCCCGTTGATCTCGTGAGCATCGTCGATAGCGTGCCCGGAGCCGACTGCGTGGTGTTCAACCAGATGGTGTTCGTGCCCAACCAGAAGCGTGAGCTTGCCCTACTCGACAAGAAGAAAAACCGCCATGCCTCCATGCCCAACCCCAGCAACCTGATGGCTGTAGAGGACATCAAGCGTGTGCAGGAGGTGATAGCCCGTGAGAGCAAGCAGCTCGTCTATACCCACTACAACCTCGTGGTGGCAGTGAGCGGCGACACCGACATACAGAAATGCACCAACCATCTCGAAAACTCCTTCTCGCGCATGGGCATCCACATCAGCAAGCGGGCCTACAACCAGTTGGAGCTGTTCGTCAACTCTTTCCCCGGCAACTGCTATGCATGAATGCCGACTACGACCGATTCCTCACCCTCGGCGATGCCGCCACCTGTCTGATGTACAAGGAGCGCATCGTGCATAATGAGGACACCCCGCTGAAGATATACTATACCGACGCCAAGGTGTGCCCGTAGCCATCGACATCACAGGAAAGGAGGGAAAGGAGAAGCTGACCGACAACTCGAACTTTTTTTGTTTGGGTCCTTCGGGCAGCGGCAAGTCGTTCCACATGAACAGCGTGGTGCGTCAGTTGTGGGAGCAGAACACCGACATCGTCATGGTCGATACGGGTAACTCGTATGAGGGACTCTGCGAGTATGTGGGCGGCAAGTACATCGCCTATACGGAGGACAAGCCCATCACCATGAACCCCTTCAACATCAGCAAGCGGGAGCTGAACATTGAGAAGATAGACTTCCTGAAGAACCTGATACTGCTGATATGGAAAGGCTCGGAGACGCAGATACCCGAACTGGAGTTCCGTGTCGTGGAGCAGTTGGTGACGGAGTATTACGATTTCTATTTCAACGGTGTGCAGCCCTATCCTTCCTCACAGAAGGAGACACTGAGAAAAAACCTCTCCACCATGGAGAAGCGGCGCGGCACGGAGCTGACGCAGATACACGACAAGGTGGAGAAACTCATCAAGGGACTGGAGGAACGGCGCATGGCATTGAGCGTGAAGACCCTCTCCTTCGACTCATTCTATGAGTTCGCCTGTGAGCGTCTCGACCAGATCTGCATCGAGAACAACATCACCACCATCGACTGCGACAACTTCGCCTATATGCTCCAAAACTTCTACCGTGGCGGCAAGTACGACAAGATTCTCAACGAGAACGTGGATAGCACCTTGTTCGACGAGACCTTCATCGTCTTCGAGGTGGATGCCATCAAGGAGAACAAGCAGCTCTTCCCCATCGTGACGCTCATCATCATGGACGTGTTCCTGCAGAAGATGCGCCTGAAGAAGAACCGCAAGTGCCTTGTCATCGAGGAGGCATGGAAAGCCATCGCCTCGCCGCTGATGGCCGAGTACATCAAGTACCTATACAAGACAGCCCGAAAGTTCTGGGCGAGCGTGGGCGTAGTGACACAGGAGATACAGGACATCATCGGCAGTCCCATCGTGAAGGAAGCCATCATCAACAACTCCGACGTGGTGATGCTGCTCGACCAAAGCAAATTTCGTGAGCGATTCGACGAGATCAAGGCGATATTAGGATTGACGGATGTGGATTGCAAGAAGATATTCACTGTCAACCGCTTGGATAACAAGGAGGGAAGAAGTTTCTTCCGTGAGGTGTTTATCCGACGTGGATCGACGAGCGGAGTGTATGGTGTGGAGGAGCCGCACGAGTGCTATATGACCTACACCACCGAGCGAGCTGAGAAGGAGGCATTGAAACTCTATAAGCATGAACTGAAGTGCAGACATCAGGAGGCTATCGAGCGGTATTGCAGAGATTGGGATGCCAGTGGCATCGGGAAGTCGTTGGCATTTGCGCAGAAGGTCAATGAGGCGGGGCATGTGCTCAATTTGACGGACGATGGAGCCACTCGCCGCTGACACGGCGAGCACGGGGGCTGATTGATGGAAACGGAAATCCCGGAATAGACGTAAAGCCCAGATGCCCGAAAGCAAAACTTTCGGGAACGGTGGCTGGGTAGTATTTACGATTAGTAGTAAATACGATTAGTAGTGAATACTACCAATAGTAAATACTACAAGTAGTAAAGTAGTGGAATAGTAGAAACTGAAAGTAGTAAAAACGTAAAGTAGTGAAGCAATGAGACGTTTATACCTTATTATAATATATATGTGTCTTACACTTGTCGTGGGAAGGGTTCATGCGCAGTATTACAGCGTGAACTACGACAAGCAGATCGTTGCCGCCATGGCTGCCGCATTCGGTGCTGGAGCTATGGCAGAGAGCTATTATAACGAGCAGGTGGGCGAAATCTTGAAGCACTACAATGCCGCAGAGGTTGCCACTGCCGGCATCTTCGCTGCCAAGTTCTTGGAGCGCAAGGCATTCACCGACCTCGGCATTTGGAGCAGTAGCACGGAGAACTACTATTACCGCCGCATCCACAATATGGTGGCGAACAAGATTATGCCCAAGATATGGACGGTGGCAGGAATGATGCTGAAAAGTCCGCAGACCGCCCTCTACTGGGGCAGTTACCTGATGAAGATATGCGCCGACACAAAGTCGCTGTGTATGCAGTTTGAGAGTGTCGTGACCAACAGTAGCTTGACCTTTGCCGACATTCAGTTCTTGGAAATCAACCAAGAGATAGCCGCCATCCTCAAACTCTCGGAGATAGGCAATGTAGATTGGCAGCAGCTGTTGGATGACATCGCCAGTGTGCCCGGCAACTTCACCGTGGAGAACCTCACCGCCGACATCGAGACGCTTTACAATATGGGAGCATCGTTGGCGACGGCAGGTATCAACGGGGCATCAGGCGCACTCTTGCAGCAGAGTGCCTTCAACGACCTTTTCAATGGCAAGGTGAGTAAAATCATCGACATCTATGACAACTACCATGACCTCTATGAACAGGCAGAGAACGGCATCGGCAGCACACTCCTTAGTCTGGTGGGTGGCGAGGACAACGTGGCAGCCCTCTTCGACCTCTCCAACTACAACATCACCTCGTGGATGACAGACTATCTGAGCGAGACGCAGGGCAACTACTATACACAGCGTTGGTACATTGCCCGACGAGACCAAGGCAGCGTAAGCCTCTGTGACTACTATCCGCCGACCGATGACAACAGTATTCTGAACGGTGACCATTGGTATCGTATCAACACCTCCGACCCCAACTTCTACCCTAACAGCACGCAGCGAGAGCAGATACTGGCCAACTCGGAGAACCATGCCGGATGGAGCCGCAGCCGTGTGCAGCAGCTCAACGCCCAGAGCGACGGCTTCACCTATACGATGAACTATTGGATGTCGTCGTACATCATCAGCCGTGGCGGCAAGCAGACCAAGAAGGCCTACGCCTACGAGATACACGTTACCAAGAGCTGGAACAACGTGGAAGAGGTGTATGAGGATGTCTTCGACTCCTACAGCATGGACTTGAATACCTTCAAGCGTCAGTTGCAGGCACGTCTCTCGGAGTATAACGACAACGAGGAGGGCTATGTCTATTACATCGGCAGTGACGCACGCCGTTACTATCAAGCCACCGATGCCGCCAAACTGAAGGGCGTGGAGAGCGTGACCATCAGCGTCACCTGTTCGGACGGTGTCACCCTCGGACAGGGCAGCACGCAGTACAAGTGCCGTGAGTGCGGCGGTTCGCTCAATGCCCACAGCAAGGAATGCGCCATGAGGACAAGCGTATCAGAAAATAATCTCGACCTATCGGAACTGGACGAGAAGGAACGTGAGGCGAATAGCAAGATAGCCCTGTTGGAGGCGCAGATAAGCCAGTTGGAGACAGAGAACAGGAACCTGCTCACGCAGATAGCCAATGCCTCTGTGGAGGAAGCCCCTGCCTTGCGGCAGCAACATAATGTCAACAAGACGAAGATAGACAACCTGAAGAAGGAATTGGCGACATGGCAGCAGCAGTTGGCAGACATACAGAATGCCAAGAGCGAGGCGGCTAACGACAATGCCACCTCCACCGATGACTACTACCGCATCCCTGCCATCATGCAGGATGTGAAGTCAGCCTACAATCTCACGTGGCAAGGTGCCGGTTCGTGGAACGGCTACACCTACGTCCGAACTGCCACCATGCCCAACATCAACGGCATTATCACCTTCAAGGCGACACTGTCCATTGCAAGGAAGCCCAAGTACTTCCTTGGCATCAAGATACACCGTGCGATACTGCAAATATCGTGGGAGCTGACCTCGGAATACACCGACACACAGGTGGTGGATGTGCTGACCCTTGACCCGAATGCCTCTGACGAGGAGAAGACGAGGCAGGTGAACAGCCGTATCTCGGAGATAGCCCAGGAGTTCCCGTCGTGCAGCATCACCACAGAATATGCCAAGAGCGAGGCAACCCAGACCGCCGACAATGACGATGTAATACACCTGCTCTGGTCGAGCGACCGTCTGGAGATAGCCCGTGAAGTAGATAGCCGTATCACCAAGATTTACGCCGACTTGGTATCATTAGAAAAAATGATGCACTACAAGCGCAGCATCATTGACGTGCTGAAGGACATTCTTCCTTCAATCGACGCAGACCAAGGTCGCAGAAGGACACTCATTGAAGAGTGCTACGAGCGATGGAGAGAGAATGCAGACCCTAACAGAGGGAATGGTGAAGATAACGAGAACGAAAACTGAGGGAGGAACGGAGAATGAGACATACCATCATCATAGCTCTCCTGCTGATTACCCTCTTCCCCAATACAGCCTTGGCGCAATGGGGATTCGATGCGGTATCGGTGGAAGCATACATCAACGACCACAAGAAGCAGCGCAGCCTCTTGCTGGCACGCAGCACTTTGGAGTACAGCAATCAACTGCTGCATGAATACAGCAGTGAAGAGGTGGGCAAATACAAGGAACTGAATGTGGATTTGGACAAATACACCCGGGCCTTCGACATCATCGATGTGATGTACCAGTCGTTGCGCACGGTGCTGAACGTGAAGAGCACCTACCAGACGGTGAGCGACCGCATCAGTGACTACAAGAACCTGTTGGAGGACTTCAATGATAAGGTCATCAAGCGGAAACACATCGAACTGGCTGACACGATGCTCATCAGCATCAACAAGAAAGCCATCGACAACATATACAACGAAGGAAGCCAACTCTACCATAGCGTCAACGACCTCGTGTTGTATGCCACAGGAGCGGCAGCCTGTTCAACTTCCGACCTGCTGATGGTGTTGGACAATATCAACAATTCGTTGGACCTGATAGAAAAACATCTGAACCAAGCCTACTTCCAGACATGGCGGTATGTGCAGCTGCGCATGGGCTATTGGAAGGAGAAGGTGTATCGGACGAGGACGAAGGAAGAGATACTGGAAGATGCCTTCAGCCGATGGAAAGTGGCAGGAAAACTTGACTATTGACGGATTGTAAACAAAAGAAGAACGGACATGAAGAAGACAATGATACTCATCATGGCGGTAGCAACCACCATCAAAGCCACAGCCCAGAGCGTGACCTACAACCACGACTCCTCCAAGCAGAACCAGATAACGGTGATGGAGACAGGTGGCGGTTCTCTCACCCCTGAGTTCTATTATTGGCTGTTACATAACAACTATAAGAAGACAGCGGCAGAGAAGAACAAGTTAGGTTTCCGCACTCTTGCCGGCATCAACCTCTACAACCAAGTAGATGATGCGGAGAAGATAGACTCTGCCCTCACCAAGCGTGCTGAGGTGGAAGCCTTGAACGTAGCCGACCGACAGATAGACCTCGCCTGGCTTGCCGAAAGCAGCAAGATCAACGGTCAGTTGGACAAGATGAAGGCGAACATAGACCATATCATCCCTACAGGAGGCACCATCAACGACAAGCGTCGGTGGGAGGAACTGTACAATATGTACCAGTGTGCCGTGAAAGCCACCAAGGATGCCTATATGCCCAATGCACAGAGAAAGCGGCAGTATCTTAGCATCTATGCCGACCTGACGACACAGAACGAGACACTACTGAAATACCTTGTGCAGCTCAACACCCAAAGCCAGACTACCGCCCTCTTGGCAGCCACCAACGACCGTGTAGTACATAAAGGCAGCATCATCAGCGATGCCAAGAGCCGTTGGCAGGAAAACATGAAGGGCGTGAGGAGCTCGACAGGCACTGACGGCGATGATGCCAACAGCGGTGAGGGTGAAGAAAGTGTGAACAGATAGAAATAAGGGAAGAGAAGAAATAATCACAAAACAGCATAGAGATATGAACGATATTCAGATTTTCAACAACGAGGAATTTGGAGCAGTCCGAACCACAGGAACACCAGAGCAACCCTTGTTCTGTTTGGCTGATGTGGCAAGAGTTCTTGGACTAAAAACCAGCAAGTTGGTACAACGACTTTCGGATGATGTACTTTCAAAGTACCCCATCTCGGATAGTCTTGGAAGAGAACAGGTTACAAACTTTATCAATGAAGACGGACTGTATGATGTCATCCTTGACAGTCGCAAACCCGAAGCCAAACGTTTCCGCAAGTGGGTGACATCGGAGGTGCTCCCCTCTATCCGCAAGCATGGTGCCTATATGACACAGCAGACCATCGAGAAGGCATTGGCAGAGCCAGACTTCCTGATACGGTTAGCAGTCAATCTGAAGGAAGAACGACAAAAGCGTCTGCTTGTCGAACAGGAGTGTGAACACCAAAGGACACGCATCGTTGAGTTGGGATCCAAGGTGGATGACCTGCAACAGGAGGTGACGGAGATGAAGGACAAGGTGAGTTACCTTGACATCATCCTTGCCACGAAGAGCAGTGTCCTGGTCACACAGATAGCACAGGACTATGGCGAGTCGTCCATCCGCTTCAACCGACGTCTGAAGGAGATGAACATCCAGTATCAGCGTGGCAAGCAGTGGATTCTGTATGCCGACTACAAGGACTGCGGTTATGTGACCAGCGAGACCTACCTCATTAAACACAAGGACGGTACGGAGGATGTGCGCATGAACACCAAATGGACACAGAAAGGTCGCCGCTTCCTCTATGAGAAACTGAAGAGCGTGGGAGTCATTCCTGTTATCGAAAGAACATAAAATAAAGAAATAGCTATGGAATCAATATCAAAAATACAGTTACGTCTCTATGCCGCCAAGAGGAAAAACGGCAAGTGGCAGTTGGAGATGTCAAGGATGCCGAAGCGAATCAGCGTTATCGGCAGGACACCCATCGTTGATGAGCATTATATGCCATCTGATTTAGAGGTAGTTTCAATGTCAAAGCTTCACAAATATGTCGGAAGTTACTACGGCAAGATTGTGAAGACCCTCAAAGAGGAAGGCATCATCACCAAGGAATATGGAATGTGGAAACTGCGTGAAGACCTTCAGGACAAGGGCATTGCGGTATATGTCACAGGCAGGATGCGCTGCTTCTACCACTTCTATCTGTCATGGACACCGAAAGGCATAGAGTTTATCAAAGAGATTATCAACAATAGAACCAGGCACTGATGGCAGACAACATACTCAGCGATTTCGGCATCAACATCCTCGAAGAGAGATTGACGATGTGATATTCCAGACCAACGAGTTCCTGACCGATGCCACCTTCACAGGCTCACAAGGGCCGTTCTGGTGGATCCTCCAAATGTGTATGGCATTGGCGGCACTGTTCTCTATCATCGTGGCGGCAAGCATGGCCTACAAGATGATGGTGAAGAACGAACCGTTGGACGTGATGAAACTGTTCAAGCCCTTGGTGGTGAGCATCATCCTCTGTTGGTGGTACCCACCTGCTGACACAGGCATGACCAACAGCGGCAGCAGCTGGTGCGTATTGGATTTTCTATCCTATATTCCCAATTGCATCGGCAGTTACACCCACGACCTCTATGAGGCAGAGGCGACCCAAATTTCCGACAAGTTTGAGGAGGTGCAGCAGTTGGTATATGTCAGGGACTCGATGTACACTGACCTCCAGGCACAGGCAGACGTGGCGCATAAGGGCACATCAGACCCCAACCTGATAGAGGCGACGATGGAGCAGACGGGCGTGGACG
>ENA-OQBP01000020-OQBP01000020.1-human-gut-metagenome-genome-assembly--contig:-NODE-20-length-16816-cov-1.010726_pt1 | contig 16816 bp, 18 predicted proteins | sample MGYA00242751_ERZ504561 | MGnify/ENA primary metagenome ERZ504561 (study PRJEB26092, sample SAMD00036245) | human gut metagenome | host: Homo sapiens | study: EMG produced TPA metagenomics assembly of...
GGTTTGCATAAGACACATCAGCATAACGCCGGAAACTATCCCTCCGGCAAAGGTAAGGAAATGTAAGATCAGGTTCCACATAAGCATTCCTCCTAAAAATGGGTAAAGAAAAAACGCCCACTTCAAAGTGAGCGCATCAACAGGTATCTATTTTGTTTTTGGTTTCAAGTGATCCGGCAGGACGATTTCTCCAACTGGGATTTCCCGCAGTTCCTTCTTCATCCGATGGGTAAAGCGGATCGTCTTTGCTGTACCTCCGGTTTCCCGTCCGTCATATACAGCGATCACTCGGTCGGAGTGTTCCACCATATAACGATTTCTGTGGGAGTAGACGCTTGGGAGATATTTTTCCTGTATCACAACAACATCCGCACAAGCCTCCAGCAGTTCACGGGTTCTTGTTTTCTTATTTAGGCTGTCCAGACGCTTGCGGTAAGGGATCACTGCGATCAGCTCCAGTGCCGGGGTGGTCTGCTTTCTTTCCAGCACCAGCTCCACAAAATACTGGTCTACGCCATCTGCAAAACCGCTCATAAAACAGGTGAACCCATCTGTAACAGCAGCATCGATCTCATGTGCCAAGGTTGTTTTTATTTTGTTGATCTCATTCTGCGGTAAATCCCTGTGTCCGGTAACACAGCAAGTTTTTCCTTTCATCGGTCATCCCTCCATCTGATAGGTAAAATTCTTCACTTTTCATATAGTAATAGATTTAATTTAGCAAGTCAACGATAATACCCTTTTTCCTTTTGCGGATAATAAAGGGGCGTGAGGTACAATCTATTACAGAATGGGAGGTGAAGGCGATGTATGAAGATTTTGTCCCGGAACGATTAGCGAAGCTGCGGACACAAAAAGGAGTTTCCGCACGCGATATGTCTTTATCGTTAGGTCAGGCAAACAACTACATCAATAATATTGAGAATAAAAAGTCACTTCCCGCTATGCAGTCTTTTTTCTACATCTGCGAATATCTGGGTGTGACACCGCAGGAATTCTTTGATGAAGGAAATACCTACCCGGAAACCTTAAAGGAATTCATTGCAGAGGCAAGACAGCTTGATCCTCAATCCATGCAATATATCCTCGGTATTATGAAAGAACTCAATAGCAGAAAGTAAGCGGTCACGGTAATGGGCCGCTTTTTTTCGTGACTTTCTTTATTATATTTTATAATGTTCTCGAAATGTCCGCTCCCTATACCGATAAGTATTCAAAAACTGTTCTCCAAACAGCCTTTTTCTATTCGCCGGTACTGCCAAAGCTGCCGGTTCCTCGTTCTGTTCCCAGATCGGTTACAAAATCCGCAATGACGATCGGCGTGATCACAAGCTGCCCGATACGGGCTCCCTTAAAAAGAGACTGCGCCTGATTGCTTACATTGCTGATGATCGCATGGATCTCTCCACGGTAGCCGGAATCCACAGGCGGCAGTTCACAGACCAGACCTTTTACCGCCATGCTGGTACGGGGAAAGATATATCCCGCATATCCATCCGGTATTTCCAGTCCAAAACCCAAAGGAATTTTGGCGATTTCTCCGGGCTGTAAGGTACAGTCATAGGCAGATAAACATCCGCTCCGGCATCATTGCCATGCGGACGGTAAGGACGCTGGTGCTCCGGTACGCCAAAGTCGATCAGTTTTATTTTCATCGGCAGTCTCCTTCCCAAAGAGCAGGATAATCTTTTTCCAAAATATCCTCTGGCGTCATATTTGCCTGCAGTTTTCGTCCGCAGGTCATTTTCCCTTCCAGACATCGATCCATCTGACAAAAAAGGCCCGGTCAGTGATGGGGCAAACAAAGTAGGGCTTAGTTCATAAAGTTCTTTCCAGACCTTTAGCAGCACGATCCTTGTTTCATCTGTATTTCTCCGGCATACCCGCTGGCTGATGATATGTTTCCACTGATAAGGGGTGGCGCTGATGAGCAGTACATTCCGCAATCCCTGGGGCGTGGCATAGCCGGCCGCATCGTGCCCGCTTCCGGCAGTGCACAGGGCTTCATAACATTTCATGCTTTCATTACAGCTTTTTAAGTACAGTTCCCGTACCACTGCCGGAGCCGTCATAATAGAATACGGGACAGCGAAATCCGCCTGTCCCGTATAGTTGCTGTACTGCAGCGATGCACTCATAAATTTTACTTCGTTCTGGTGGCGGGTGATCTGCGCCAGAAAACGCCTGCTGGCGCCGACAATGGCTACCGTGATCACCGCAAATTTCTGGATGGTAGGATGGGGAAGCCGCCCCCATAGCTGCTACTGTCTGAACGCTGAATGATTTTTCGTAGAGCTCCATCAGGTCGTCCATTGAGGCAATCTTATGTCCCTGCTGGGTAAGTCTTGCCGCAAAGACCATGTTTTTTTCTGCTTCCGCTACCGCCTGGCAGTTCAAAATTTTTACTTCAATCTGTTTAATTGGTATGTCCCTCCTTTACAATCGCTTTCAGTAAGAACAGATAGTTAAGACTGTCTGTGATCTTTTCGTCCCATGTGTCCATCGGATAAACCACTTCTTCGGCAAAGCACATATCGTATAGAGAAACAATATGCTTTGCCAGCATACCGGCAAGGGCACGCTGGGGCGTTGTGTGCTGTAAAGCTGCCGCTGCCTTAAATGCACCCAGCCGGTCCGGGTCATCCCCGGTGTATTCTTTGGTTTTTTTTTCCGTTTCAAGGTATCAGCACAGAGCCGCACCTGTTCGTCAAAAACGGCATTGACTTCATTTTGCGTAATATAGCATCCCTCCTTTGAAAACAAGAAACCGGCTATTCTAAAGCATCTTAGAATAGCCGGCAAATAAATGGATATGTAATTGTTTATAGTGTATTGATCTCTTTTTCCAGTTCCTGGACCGCTGCTATGACTGTCTCAAATGTCGGAACATCCCCATACAACATATCCTGCATAGAGTTATAGTCCGCTTCCAATGCTGCAAACCGATATTCCGGCGGGAGTAATTTTAATGTGCCCGGCACAGCCTCCGGGTACTTCGCCCATGATCTGGGATAGAATTTCATTTTGAAATCTACAACTTTCTTCAGGAGGTCAAGCCTGGAAAAAGCAGCTTCTTTAACCGGTGTTGCAGCCATGCGGTAGAGATCATAATAATGTCTGGAATACCGCTGCGGCATTTCCAAATGTTCCGGTCTGTTCGCTTCATGGTGCAGGATTGTGGCTTTTTCCCAGAAGGTCCGTTCCGGGGCAACGGTAAGGATTGCGGTTTCTTTTTGCTCAAAAATCTTCGGATAATATTTTGCCGCGTATGGTTCGATCAGCGCTGTTTTTGCAGGAGTCCACGCTGCCAGCGCACCAATCTCTAAACGGATCACCTGTAAAGTCGCCGTATTCGTAAAAAGGTGCGGATAGGCGAAAATGACCGTCTGTTTATCCTTTTCATCTATGTAGACATTTGCTTCACAACCGATTTCCTGGGATAAGCCGGCTTTGACTGCCGGGCAGAATGTTTCGGACAGAAATACCTCTGCACGCACATTGGCTTCTTTGTTAAAAGCGTCCTGTTTTGTATTGGAACGTTTCTCCCATGGTTCATCTTTGCCATATCCCAATACACGCCAGTCCAGAATCAAATCAATATCTTCTGAAAACCGGCTGATCAGGTGAAAGGCTTTTGAAAGGCTGGTACCGCCCTTAAAGGTAATGGACTCTTTCCATGGTGAGCGGTGAAATAAATAATCCAGCGTAAAACATACCCAAAAGTCTTTTTCCACGATGGCATCATTCAGCCCCATTTTATCTGCTGTATTTCTGAACAGCTCCCTGCGGTCGTTATCTGAAAGTCTTGCTATATTTCTCATTGTACCTTTTCACCTCCACAAATCTGCCGTATCGTATCGTAAACCCAATCCGTAGACTCTGTTGCTTCCTTCAAACAAGCCTGTTTATCTTTGTCTGTCAGTTTTTCGGAAAGCATCTGTATGACTTCTGGCGTAACATTCGATTTGCCAAGCGTTTTTAATGCCTGTATAACCAAACTTGTCATATAGGACAATCCGGTAATCTCCTTATTGGTCCGGTGCTTAAATTCCAGCTTTGTAGAGTTCCACTCGTAGGTCTTATATGGACCATCGCTGATATAGGACCATACTGCTGTTACCTGTGTTGAAAGACCTAACAGGTTCAATGCTGTATTCCCACATGGGGCAATCGTCCAGTGATAACTTCGCGCCAATGCGTTTGCCACCGCTTCCGGGTCTGCCGCCACATATTCATCCAGAAGTTTGCTATATTTTGGTTTTTCATAAACACCTTTCAAAATGCGGCGCAATATTCCTGATTGCACTAAACGGCTTAAACTTTGACGAATAGTGGATGTATCTGCAATATCCGCAAAATCAGACATCACAAAAACAGTTCCATCTTCAAGAGAAAGAACACGCTCTCGTATTCGTTTTGTATATCCGTTGTCCACAATACCGCCTCCCTTCATGTCACGAATATTATATATTATTCGTGACATGATTGCAATAGGTCCTATTCCTCTTATTTTGAGTGTTCCCATTAAAAATCTGATTTATACATCAAAAATCAAAAATTTTGCAAGGCAGTACAGTTTTCATATATGTCACATATTTTATATATTATTCGTGACATCAGGCAGTTGGCAGGTAGATCCAGTCGTGCATCAGGCACACGCTGGGTTCATCCTCCCTGGGAACCAGACGGTAGGTACATTCCCCATAGACCGTGCGTTTGTCCTCGATCTCCATGCCATAGGCTTTATAAAAGCGGTATTCCAGATTGGAGATAATACAGCGCAGGGTTTGCAGAGCCTCCCTTTGAGCTGATACGATCAGGTCACGGTCGATGCTGCGCTTCAAAAACAGCAGCGATTTGTAAAGCTGTACCTCTGTGCGGTAAGGGCGGCAGTCTTTCGTTTCCAGCCATCCGCAAAAAGCGACCGGTCCGCTCTGGATCACACTGCGGTCCGGGTGATAATACTCATAGCAGTCCAGGTTTGCCGTATTCAGAAGATAGAGCATTTCCCGGACTTCATTTTCCGGCATGTCGTAAAACCGCAAAAGCGAGCGGTAAAGATGGACATAGCCGGGAATGGAAATCATGGTATTTACCATAAAATAAAATCCTCCTTGTAAACAGCAGGTGCGGGAGCTTTTGCCCCCGCACCGTCTAAAATCTATATTTCGTTATCTACTTTCACGAGTTTTCCCATGACAAGAAAGCGTCCTGTGCCGCCCGGCGTACAGGTAGAAAGGGTCAGTACCTTATCACTGCAGGTCACAGTCACATCACTTTCCACCGCAGAACGTTCCTTCATAGCTGTAAGCCAGGTAGTATAAGCACCGTCATCCTTCCAAGAAAGCTGCCAGGGAGAAGTTTCACTGCCGGATTCTTCCGGCTTTGCTGCAAACGCCGCAAAGATCTCCATGACATAACCACCCTTCGGAGTAACGAGATACATCTGCCTGTGGGTATCAAAGTAACTTTGTTCATCGTACCGGTTCAGCAGAGCAAACATGGAACCATCCCGCATATTATGACCGTAAATGATCGTATTGCGGTCTGAAAAATCTGCCCGGTTTTCATAGTCGGCAAACAGGCAGCCAACCTTGTTATAGGTCCCGTCATAAAGATGGTTCAGGTAATACTCGTTGTTGTCAGTCTGCGTCACCGGATAATTGAGCACCGTATCAGGAAGAGAAAGCCATCCGATGATGTCCGGTCCATTTTCACGGAGCGTTTCAAAGTCTACCGAAGGCAGGACAATATCGGTATCGTCCCGTTTTGGTTCTGTCGGATCGGGTGCCGACTCCGGGGAAGCTGTCTGCTCCGGCACTTCCACATATCCGGCAAGATCTCGATAGGCATCTTTACTCTCAGCATACTGGTTCAAGTCACGGAACACCAAAAAACCGCTGCCAAGAGCCACCAGAACGCAGAGTGAAAGGACAGAAACCCCGACAGCCGTTCTTTTCAGGGAAGTCCTGCTGTATTTTCCCTTTTTGAAATAATACACAGCAAATACGCTGCCGCCGATCAGTGCGGCTGCCAGCAGTCCGCCATACAGGAAAATATACGGATCATCCCCGGTCTGCGGTACCGGCTTTTGAGGGGTGGAAGGATTGGAGGGAACAGAAGGCTTTTCCGGGTTCTTTGGGTTATCCGGCTTTTCCGGTTTTTCATTAAAGAACTGGACCGTAGATGTCTGATCTGCCTTGATCTCCACCGTAGCGGCATCAGGAATGATGTAATCCTTGCTTGCCCGGTTTGCAACTTCTGTTACGGTATAAATACCAACACGAAGGCCCTTGACTTCAATTACACCGGATTTTGGAGTGGTGAATGTCTCGCAGTAGGAGCCGTCCGTGCTCTTGACCTCGATGGCAAAACCATCTTTGCGCCCGTCGCTGGAATCCTTTGTGATCTTTAAGTTGCCGCGGTAAGCCTCATTGGTAAATCCGTGCCCGGCTTCTCCATTTTCCACAACTGCGACCTGTCCATCTTCTGTGATGGAAAAATAGTAAGCGTTTGAGTCAGGCTGATAGCCCTCCGGCGCTTTGCTTTCTTTGATAAAGTAGCCGCCAGCCAGAAGGTTTTCCGCCGTATGATAGCCTGCATCGGTTTCTTTCAGCGTACCGATCTTTTGATCGTCAGGATCATATTCCTGGTTGGCGTTGAAATCCGCATACAGGTCGAACACTGCACCGGGCAGGAAGCGCAGGAAAGAATTCTTGTCTTTCTTATCCTCCTTTTCCACAGGGGACGGTTCCTCCACAGCTTCGGTTTTAGTTACCTGCACACTGCCGCGGATCAGGGTGTTTTCCACACGGATCTCGATATGCTGTCCGTCTGCACCGATATATACATGGTGCTGCTGCGGGCTTACCGTATAAAGGTCAGGGGCAGAGATCTCCTTGACGATCCAGTGTCCGTAAGGAATGTTCTCAAAGGAAAAACTGCCGTCTTTTCCGGTAATAGCAGTAAGCAGCGCATTTTCTTCAGTAAATTCTTCGGTATCAGGTCTAAACAGACCCATGAGCGCACCGGCAAGCGTGACATCCTCGCCGCCTTCCGGGTTTTCCCCGACTTTTACACCGTCTACACGCCCACGGAGAAGTTCATTGGAAACAGCCTCGCCTTCATTGACAAGGATCTGTACCAGGGCGGTTTCCTGACCAGCATACTCAAAGACAACCGGATATTCCTGATTCGAAAGGATATAGGCGCCGTTGGTTGTGCGTTCCTTGACATAATAGCTGCCAAAAGGCAGGTCGGAAGCGAAGGAAGCGCTGTAACCGCCGGATTCCTCAGACGAAACAGAGACCACTTCCAGAAGTCCACCTGCCGGGATTACGCTGCCATCTGCCGCCGTCAGGTCTGCGGAAGCATAAAGTCCAAAGGAAATATCCTTATATTCCTCGTTCATGCCAAGACCGAACAGATCATCGGTCTCCATTGCCTTGAAAAGTGTGACATCCACTTTCTGTCGTTCGTCATAAAGACCTGTCGCTGCCTGTGTGACCTCCACGGTCTCACCCGCATAGGTCAGTTCCACATATTCCGGTTGAGGATTCAGCACACAACCGGAAGGAGCCTGACGTTCCTCCAGACGGTAACGGCCAAGATAGAGAAGCCCCGCTTTTCGCTGTGCCGTCCTCGCCGGTCGTAAGTGTTTCCACAACCGTATCTTTTTCTGCCCGCAAGGTACCGTCACCGGTATAAATATCTTCATCTGCGATCACATCATAGACCGCTCCAGGAAGTCCGGCAACCTCATACACCGGCTGGTACAGTCCGTCGTTTTCCTGGACAGAAGCAAATACTTCTCCGGTCTTTGTGATGGTAAGCTGGCCTTTCTGCGGCATATTGTACTGAGTGACCGTCACAACCGCCTCGCTGCCGTCAATGGTAAACGGTACCGGCTGATCGGAAAGCACATAGCCATAAGGGCAGCCACCTCATAAAGTTCATAATCCCCGGCGGCCAAAGGCTCCGGCAGCATCAGCCAGCCCTCGTCAGAAACATAGAAGGTATCCAGTGTTTCCGGGTTCGGATAGTAGACGGTCTGGGTGATAAATTCCCCGGTGGAAAGATCCTTGATCTGAAAACCGGTTCCGGTCACAGGGATAATCTTTCCGGTCTCTGCGTCACATTTTTCAACTTTCAGACGGGCTGTGATGGTGCGGTTGTTCAGGATATAGCTGTAAGTCTTTCCGTCAGAGGAAATGAATACCGTAAAGTCCGGGACAAAGGCTTTGCCTTCCTCGCCTGCGATCTGATGGACCGTATAATGTCCATAAGGAAGCGGTTTACTGGAAGCAAAACCATCCGCATCCGTGGTAAGAAGGTCACGTTCACTTTCCTTTGCCGCGTCATAGCTCCCGGCTGCCTTTAAGTAAACTTCAAAGACTGCGCCTGCTTCCGGGCGTTCGATGATACCAGCATTGGGATCGTCGGTATTTTCGCCCTCAGGCACATCCGGGTCCAGGTCATCGGTGTGCTTGACAAGCTGGATATTTCCGTAAATAACCGTTTCCGTCACCTGATTTTCTGTGGTATTGAGTTCCACTTCATACAGGGAAGGGGATGCACCCACTTCATAAATGGTTTCATTCAGAAGATACCCGGTGCTCGGTTCGATTTCCCGGATCGTCCAGCCATCCCCGCATACATAATAGCGGGTCATAAAGCTGCCATCCGGTCCGGTAGTATAAGTGTCGATCAGTTCGCCATCACGGAAGATCCCATAGGCCGCCCCTGCAAGCGTGGCATCCCCCTGAGCATTTCCGGTGTCAGCATCACTCTTTACCACATGGACGCGAAATTTCTTCAGAATATTGCTGAAATGTACCGAAGAAGTCTGCCCGCTTTCAATGGTCACGTACTGTGCGGAAGGGGTCACATAGCGGTCCACCGGAAGTTCTTTTACCAGATAGGTTCCCGGCAGGAGCTTCTTTTCAATCTGGCCGTTTTCTCCGGTCGTAACTTCCTCATTGACTTCATTTCCCAAAATGTCCGTACCGGAGATATGGAAGGTGATACCGGAAACAATGCCGTCCTCACTGGTCTTGACAAGTTTTGCGGTACCGTAAGTTTCCGTTTTGAATTTTACAAAGAAGGAAACCGGATCGCTGGCGCCGGTCATCATGGTCTGGTAGCCGGGTCTGCCCCAGATCAGCATGTCGTTTGCCACCGGGATATTCTTTCGGAATTCAAACAGCACCGGGTCCATCATCATCTGCCTGCTGGTAAAGGTGTATTCATTTCCGTTTCTTGTCACAGAAACGCCGCTGCCTTTCAAAGCCTCCAGATCGATCTTCAAGTTATTGGTATCTGTGACCGTCAGGGTATAGACCTTTTTTTCTACATCCCATTTCAGTTCCAGTTCCGGTGCTTCGCTTTTCTTAGAAGAAGTAAAGGAAGGGACTGTGGAATGGGAAGCTACCTGTGCCAGAATCCAGTCATAGGCTTTTTCTGCCGGTCGTCCGGCGATCACGCTGAAATACTGGTCGGCGTCTGCGTGGCCGTTTCCGTGGCGGCTGTACGGATCGCTTCTAAGTTGCTGCTGGTATTCCCAAAGGATGATCTGGGTTGCCATCTTATAGTCATCCTCGTTGATTCCGGAAACAGGGAGCGCCGCACCGGGTTTCCAGCCATAGATCGCAGTCAGGGTGATCCCCCTCCTTGCCTCGGCAGGAAGCAGGTTCAGGTATTGGCTGTTGGTCCCGCTTTCCGAAACATAGGTATTTTCCGAAGTATGGTAAGGAATCCCGCTCTCCACACAGTAAACCTGGTGGCTGATCCCGTCAGAATCCGTCAGCATATAGTGCCGGTAAGCATTGCCCCCGGAACTGGTGTGTACATCGATGGTTCCGTCTGCATGGTAGGCAAGATAGGTGTAAGGCGCCGGGGCACGGTAGTGGTTCCCATCAGAGCCCACATACTGGTCGCCCAGCCAGGAGCTTGCCGTCTGTCCGACAGACATGGCAAAAGCCTGAGCCGGAAGAAGCCCCAAAATGCTTGCCATACAAAGCAAAAACGCCAACAGCTTGCGAAAGCCGCGGCGTCTGGTTATGATATGTTCCATGAAAAAATCCTCACTTTCATAAAATCTAAAAGGACAGCCTTATTTGCTGTCCTTGTCGTCAAAATCATCCTCGGAAAGATATTCCGGTTCCCCGTATGCCTCATCCGGGTCAAAGCCTTCGCCATAACCGTCATCCTCAAATTCCGCATCGTCCTCGGCCTGCTGTTTCGGACGCACGATTTTTTACATAGTAACCGATCCCGCCGACCGCAAGTAAGGCAGCAAGGATAAACAGGATCGTGCCGACGCTGCCGGTTTCTTTCTTCGGCTTTTCCGGTTCTGCCGGTTTTTCAGTTTCCGCCGGCTTTTCTTTTCCTTTGCAGCCATTTAAGTCATTTTTGCAGACCGGACAGCCGGTATTAACCTTTCCTGCCTCACATTTTTCTGTGCAGTTACAGCTTTCTTCCTGGGGGATCATGCTCATGCTGCCATTGTTCTTTTCTGCAAGTGCCATCAGGTCGGACTCTGTGACGCCGTTTAAGAAGTAGACATTGTTATCTTCCCGTTTCCCGTCGATCACCAGATAAAAGACATTGCCCGCGTCCGTAGTGATGGTGTAAAACTGTTTTTCCCCATCCGTACCGCTGATGTTGTCCTGTACCGTTCCGGTGCCTTCCGGGGTAAATGCACCTTCCGGGATCGCAGAAGTATTTTCCTGCTGTCCGGTACTGTTATCTGAACCGGAAGAATTTCCGCCGCCGGAAGGGGTTGCAGCGTTTGAGCCGGAAGGTTTTTCTTCCTTAGGCGGTTTTGTCTGTGTACCGGACGGACTCTGGGGTGCTGTCGTAGCAGGTTTCTTTTCAGGAGCCGGTTCTTTTGTAATACGGATTATCCAGCTTTACCACATCAGAACGGTTGCCGGCATAATCTTTTGCGTATATGCTTACCTGTTTTTCTGTTCCGGCATAATCTTTCAGTGCGACCGACGCTTTCCCGTCGGTGAGGGAGTTGATACGGTTTTCATCAACAAAGACCGCCTCCACGCCGGATAGATCGTCACTGCTTTCTATTTTCAGGGCATCGCCCTCCATGGAAGCAGTCAGCGTTGGCGGTGTGGTGTCTTTGGAACCGCCGGCATGAGCCGTTACAGGTAATGCGCTGACACTTACAAGAAGCGTAAGCGCCAGCAGCAGGGAAAGTTTTTTAAGTCCTCCATGACACATCCTCCTTCTCCTGCGGTAAAACAGTTTCCGAAGGGGCTGCCTGCTGTGATTTCAAAAAATCCGCAAGCTGCTGGGGCGTCAGTTTGAAACTGCGCGCCACCGCTACATAATCGGTATTTTCCAGCTCTGTTTTCTGTTCCTCCAGCTTATGGAGCTTTGCCTGCATTTCCGCAATCTTTGTTTTGGTCTTTTCAATTTCCTTTTCCAGTTTTTCAATTTTAGGATTCAATTTATTACCTCCAATCTGTTAAGGCAGACGCCCAAATGTATAAAAATGCTGCTGCCAGTAGCTTGTATTGATGTTTGCATAAGAAATCGGGTCTCCACAGTGGATCATCATTCCATTTCCCACATAGATCCCTACATGGCTTGCGCCGCTGGTGTTGTAGGTCCCCTGGAAGAAGATCAGGTCGCCCGGTTTTGCATCCGCACTTGATACCGGCGTACATACACCTAAAAGACCATCCGCGGTCAGCCTTCCGAAATTCCAGCCAACGCCGCAGTTGTTGATCACCCAGGACACATAGCCGGAACAGTCAAAGGAAGTGGAAGGCTTGCGCCTCCCCATACATACGGATAGCCAAGATATTTTTCCGCCTCGGCCATCATTGCGGCAAACTGTTCATCCGCAAGGGCTTCCGGTGGAATGTCATAATCGAAGTAGTTTCCTGTGCCGCCTGAACCAACTTCCGGCAGGTGCCGTTCGCTGGTATCGCCGGTATCGGCAAAATACAGGGGATTCAAATACTGGCCGTCAACCAGGACTTCTAAGTGCAGGTGGGCCCCGGTAGAATTTCCGGTATTCCCGACCTTTGCAATCACATCCCCGGCTTTGACCTCCTGCCCGGCAGAAACAAGGATCTGGGAACAGTGCCCGTATTTGGTCGTCAGGGTATGTCCTTCGTATGCCTCGCCTTCAATAGCGACACACAAGCCATAACCGCCGGCATTTCCCGCAAGGGTGACCGTTCCGTCATGCCCGGCAAGGATCTCTGTGCCCTCCGGCATCCCGATGTCCACACCGGTGTGATAGTTCTTTTCCCCACTGATGGGATGTACCCGATAGCCGTAGTAGCTGGTCACATAAGGAAGGCAGTTGGTGCCAAAGACATTTTTTGACATACTGGCGGTTTCCTTTTGTCTGCAGCAGGATCTCGCAGATCTCTTTCTGGTCTGCGTTCATCCGGGAAACGACCAGGTTTTCTAGAGGTGTGACTGTGAGCTTGACATTTAAGATGCGCCATTCATAAGGCACTTCCTCCTGGGTTTCTTCCCCGGTTTCCGGATCAACGGAAGTTTCGGTGCGGTAACGGATCTCGGTTTCTTCTGAAAAGGACAGGGTATATTGTTCCTGGAAAAGCTGCCGCAGCACGCTTTCCACTTCATCGTAAGTAAATCCCTGATAAGCAGAAGTCAGATACCCCCATCAGCACATACGGGTCATGCTCGATTGCGCCCAGGTTATACCGGTATTCGTCATAGCCGGGGCGGTCTGATTCCACCCGGTCTATTTCCATTTGCAGATCCGTTTCCCATTCGGTATAGGTAAGCTCCGCCTGGTTGATGTCCTGATCATCTGCAAGATAGGTAGAAGCAGCCAGACTTCCCAGACCGCCGGTTCCGATATTGGAGAATGTAGAAAACAGGGACATGATCAGGAAAATTACCAAAAGGAGAAGCAGGAGGACAAGGCAGATTACAGGGTGCCGTTTGACCGCATGGACAATACCGACGCTGACCCTCTCTGTTGCGACTGCGGCATTTTTGCCTGTTTCCCGGCTTCACGGGCAGCCTTGGCATACTGCCTTTTCAGTTTTTGTTTCTGCCATATCCGGGCAATCGCATGTTTCTTCAGCTCCGGGTGGTCGCTAAGAGCCTGCCGGTAAGCAAGTCTTGCGTTTGCTTTTGCTGATTTTTGCTGTAATTTCGCTGCCTTTCGGTAGGGGGCAGTTTTATGCCGGTGATATGCCGTGCGAAGCCCTGCCTCGCCCACAAGTTCAGAGCGGTGGGCTGCCTTGATGCCCACATTTTCATCCTCTGCCTCATAAATCTTTTTATGAGCGTAACCAATGGCAGTATTGGCGCCCGCCTTGACCGGACGCAGGGGTACAGGTCCTTTTACATGGACCTTTTGGGATTTGACCTCCTTTTCAAATTTTAAGTGTTTTTTGGCTTTTCCGGTCTCCGGGTCGGAAACCGTCTCCATGCGCAGTTTCTTCCGGGCTGGCAGACGGTCTTGTGCCTGCTCTGCTTTTTGTGCAGTCCGTTCCGCCCTCCGTCTTGCATGGGTGAGCTTTTTATCCTTTGGCTCCGGCGGCAGTTCATCCGCAGTAAATTCCAGTTTGGATGTTTTCGGCGGTTCGCTATCCATACCCTTTTCCTTCTGCGCTGCCTGTTCCTCCGCCTGTGCCGCTTCCTGAAAACGCTGCTGATATTTGTTCCCATGCTGGTGTGTTCGGTAACGGTGTTCCTGACCGGATCTGTCTGTGCCGTTCGGTGGGGCTGAGCCTTCGGAAGAAGGAGCATATTTTCCGGTATCATGGTCTGTCACATCCTCTGTTACAAAAGAACGCCTGGAAGCCTCCTGCCGGAAATTGCTTCGCACGTTGTCCTGTATCGGGGGCGCTGTCCTGGTAGCATCCGGTGTCTCAAAGTGTTCCGAAAAACCATCCAAAGCGGTTGCATACGCTTCGCCCTGTTCCAGCAAGGACGCCGGTGTTTCCGGTGACAGATGGGAAAATTCCGTCTGTACAGGGATGTCCTGCCTGTGTGTCTTGCCGTTGACAGAAGAAGGGGTGTCCCGTGCCTGCGCAGGTCAAAATCCTGTTCGGTCTGCCTGACTGCCGGCTGATCCTCCCCGTGGGAATCACGCACCGGCATCCGGGTATCTTTGCGCTTCCTTTGAAATTCCCTGTCGTGTGCCATTGTTCTCACCTCCGATCCATTTTAATTTTTTGTCTCACGCTTTGGTCCCCGCCACTTCATCCGGTCTTGTGGTAAGCACACTGTACAAAAGTGTGTCCTCGGGAAGTGGTCCACAAAGGGGATGATCACATTTCCAAAGAACAAAAGCCCCTCGCCGGGACCGGAATGGGTCACATACGAAAGCTGGTGCGGGGAGATTCCCAACTGCTTTGCCAAAATCTGACGGTCTCCCTGGGCCTGGTTGAGCATATAGATAAAGTCCGAGTTCTCAAAAATATTTTCGATCTCACGGGAAGCCAGAAGGTCCTTGACATTCTGCGTTAAACCTGATGGGATTCCGCCCCATTTACGGAAGCGTTTCCAGATCTCCACGCTGAAACTTCCTGTCTGCCCTTTCAAAAGAAGATGGAATTCGTCGATATAGAACCAGGTTGTTTTATGTTTGGAGCGATTGGCCGTGACACGGTTCCACACCGCATCCTGCATGATCAAAAGCCCGATTTCCTTTTAAGGCTTTTCCCAGTGACTTAAGCTGGAAACACAGTACCCGGTGTTGATCCATCTGGATATTGGAACGGTGGTTGAACACGTTAAGGGAACCATTGACATAGATTTCCAGCGCCGTTGCGATATTCTGTGCCTCCGGTTCAGACTGTTTCAAAAGCAGCTCGTAAAGATCACCTAAGATCGGCATATTTTCCGGGCACGGGTCCTGCAGGTATTCCCGGTACACCAGTCTGGTACAACGGTCGATGATCGTCCTTTCAATGGGGGAAAGCCCTTCTTTGCCGCCGATGATAAGGTCACACAGCGACAGGATAAAATCACTTTTCAAAGTGATCGGGTTTCATCATCGGAATAGTCCAGATTGATGTCCATCGGGTTGATGTAGTTCGTGGAAGTAGGGGAAATATCAATGACCTGCCCCTGGGAACCGAACTGCTGTACCAGCGGCCCATACTCATTTTCCGGGTCAGCGATAATGATGTCGTCCTCCGTCAGAAGGAACACATTGACGATCTCACGCTTGGCAGAGAAAGATTTGCCGCTTCCTGGGGTACCGAGAAACAGCCCATTGGGGTTTTTCAGCGTTTTTCTGTTCGCCATGATCAGGTTATTGGAAAGGGCGTTCAGGCCGTAATACAATGCCTCGCCCTCCTGGAACAGTTCACAGGTCGTAAACGGTACAAAAATCGCTGTGCTGCTGGTCGTAAGCCCGCGCTCAATTTCAATCTGGTTCGTACCAAGAGCAAGCGAGGACATAAGCCCCTGTTCCTGCTGGTAATCCAGCCGTTTTAAGGCACAGTTGTATTTCTGTGCCACACCCGAAGCGGCAAAAATATCATTGAACAGCTTTTGGCGTTTGGCAGCGATATTTTCCACCAGTACCGTCACAAGGAACATGCGCTCATTGCGGCTCTGTAAATCCTGCAAAAGATTTTTGGCTTCCTCTCCATAGGTGGCAAGGTCGGTGGGAATGATGTCCATGTCATACCCGGATCGGACCGCTTTCTTTTGTTCCTCAATGGTCATTTTCTGCAGGTCCGACATTTTGCGCTTGATGTTTCGGATCGCCTGCGCCTGGTCGATAGACTGGATATGCAGGTTGACGGTCACGGCGTCGTTTAAGTCAAGAAGATCCGCTAAAAGCCGGTCAGTAAGCTCCGGCGCTAGAATCTGCAAAAAGGAGACAGCACCGGAATGGTCGCCTACCCGAAATGTCTTTCCATCCTTTGAAAAAGACAGCCCGGATGGGGAAATGAAGTCTTTGGTAGAAAGACCGGTCTTAGGCAGATCCGACCACTGGAAATGAAACTTTTCCTGGCCGTCCGGGTGAAGCTGGCTGTGAAGAAGTTCCAGACGTTCCAGTCCGTTTAAGGATCTCGCCTGAACTCCCAGAGTCTTGAAATTTGCCAGCACATCCGTTTCAATGCGTTCCAGACGCATTTTCGCAGTACGCAGGTCATCTGCCTCGATCCCAAAGGTAATGTATTTGCGTTTGGTAAGACCGTTATTTCCTTTCTGCAACTGGTTCTTTAACATATCCCCGTATTCCCTGCGGATTCCGTCATACTCGTCGCCGCGGGGAGGGATGTCAATGCTTCTGGTAAAATCCTGCATATTGGCCCGCTGGTTGATAAAGGTAAGCTGCACATGGATCGAGGCGTCGAAGTAATTTAAGAAATCGCAGTAACCCTCGAAGATCTGTGCTTTATCATCTGCCTGTGCAAGCTGATAGTTAATATCAAAAAACTGTACCGTTTTGGTGTAAAGGGTATCGGTCAGCCGGCAGATTCCATCCCGGTACATTTCACGGTAGGGAATGCTCTGCTGGACCGTCTGCGGGGCATCTGCTTTCAGCCCGGCAAAAAGCCGCCTTTTTTAGACGGCTTGGAACGGGCAGACTTAGTTTTGCCCTGCTTTGCATCGGCTCTGGTCTTTTTGGCCTGCCTGATATTTTTTTGCAGACGTTTTTCCTGAGCTTCCTGCTGCTTGTTTTTTGGCAATCTTTGTAACCTCCTTCTTTGACATAGATTTATACAGGTTATCCGTCCTGTATGGACGTCCTTCGGCCAGAGCTTATAACGGAGCCGGTTCTTCAAAATCTTTTCTGCCGGCTGCCCGTCACGCTCATACATGGCGAAGAAGAAAAAGG
>ENA-OQBP01000021-OQBP01000021.1-human-gut-metagenome-genome-assembly--contig:-NODE-21-length-16395-cov-1.019855_pt1 | contig 16395 bp, 27 predicted proteins | sample MGYA00242751_ERZ504561 | MGnify/ENA primary metagenome ERZ504561 (study PRJEB26092, sample SAMD00036245) | human gut metagenome | host: Homo sapiens | study: EMG produced TPA metagenomics assembly of...
TGAACGGTGCATTCAAAGACAACCATAGCACATAAGAACCATGAAGCCATTGGCCGCTGGCATAACAAAGGTGCACGGCGGGTGGACCAGAAGAAAGTGAGTGACAGCAGCAACCACACCTGGGAAGACAGAAAGTATTATACGTTTGAAGAGCTTGTGGCGGACGACCGGCGCGATTGTGAAGAATGGAACAATACGCTTCACCCCAATCAAAAGAAATATCCCGGAATGACCCGTTGGGATGTGCTCGTAGCCAAAATCAATCCGACCCTTCGACCGCTTGATAAACTGACCTTGAGCAGATATATCGGAGAAAAGGTAGATACCAGTATTCGTAGAAATTCCACAGTACGTGTGGCAAATGCGGACTGGTGGCTGAGCGGTCCGGAAGTGCTGGAGCAGCTGGAACCAAACAACCGCAAGGTGACGGCTTACTATCTGCCGGATGAAGAGGGCAAGCCTACGGATGTCTTCCTGTACCAGAACGACCGCTACCTTGACAAGGTTCGTCCGGTAGTGACTTACAACCGGGTGATGGCAGAACAGACCGAAGAAGACCGGGTAGCCTATACAGAGCAAAACAAAGTTCTGAGTCATTTCAGCAAATACCTCAATGACCACGCCATCGGAAAGGTGGGAACCGGTACACCGGATCAGCCAACGGATGACCCGGAAGAGGAACTGGAACTTCCCCCGGTGGAACTATCCGATGATTTGCCAGCCGAATTGTCGGCAGATCCGGAATCAGATTATGAATGGCACTCCGGAATAAGCGAGGCAATGAGGGCCATCAGTGACATGTAAGAATAGAATTAGAACAACATAAACAGCGTTAGAATTATGATTACAGAAGCGCAAAAACAGAAGATTTTAGCAGCGATAGCCGCCAACCGTGCGAACTATCCCAGTGATGCCAAGCATGCTGCCTCTTTAGCCATCAGTACATCTGTGTACAGTGCAATCAAGAACGGACAGACAGACAAAGCCCTGAGCGATGCCAACTGGATAAGCATTGCCCGCAAATTAGGGGTGAACCTCCGTGGTGAAATGGAATGGAAAGCAGCCAAGACCCCGACCTTTGAATATATAACTGCCCAGCTGGAGTTCTCACAGCAGTCCAGTCTGTCGGGCATCTTGTGCGACATGCCCAATATCGGCAAGACTTTCACGGCACGTTATTATGTGCAAAGCCACAAGAATGCCGTTTATATCGACTGCTCGCAGGTAAAGACAAAATTGAAGTTGGTACGCAAGATTGCTGCAGAGTTTGGTGTGGACAGCAAGGGGAAGTATTCTGATGTGTATGAAGACCTGGTATATTACCTCCGTTCGATGGAAACCCCGCTTATCATCCTCGATGAAGCAGGCGACCTGCAGTATGAAGCTTTCCTGGAACTGAAGGCCTTATGGAATGCCACTGAGCGCTGCTGCGCCTGGTATATGATGGGGGCAGACGGATTGAAAGAGAAAATCAACCGGTCCATAGAATGTAAGAAGGTGGGCTATACCGAAATGTTGAGCCGTTATGGTGACCGGTACAGCAAGGTGACTCCGGATGATGGAAAGGAGCGCGAACAGTTCTTGAACAACCAGGCACGTATTGTAGCCAAGGTAAATGCTCCTGCGGGGGCTGATATAGCCCAGATTGTACGGAAGACATGCGGTGGTTTGAGAAGAGTCTATACCGAGATTGAGAAACTTAAAATGACAGCGGAATAATGAAGCGTGCGTACAGTCCGAAGGAAATAGCCGCCAAGAAATGGGTTACTCTGCCGTGGGATGAGAAATGGAGCAAACCTTTCGGGTTCCCGGCAGAGAACGCTTCGTGGTTCATCAGCGGTGCCAGTGCCAGTGGGAAAAGCAGCTTTGTGATGCAACTTGGAAAGGAACTGTGCAACTATGGGACGGTGCTGTACATGAGTTACGAAGAGAAAATCAACCAAAGCTTCCAACGGCGTATGGGTTATCTGAAGATGAATGAGGTGCAGGGTAAATTTCGTGTGGTGACAGAAGGCAGTCTGGAGGAAGTGATTGCCAGACTGAAAAAACCGAAAAGCCCGAAGTTTATCATCATCGATTCCTTTCAGGTGGCCGGATGGGATTATCCGCAGGCTGTGGAACTGATGGAAACCTTTCCGAAGAAATGTTTCATCTGGATCAGCCAGGAAAAGAAAAGCCAGCCGATGGGTGGCGGTGCAGTAAGATTGAAATATATCTGTGATATGAAGATTCGGGTGGTCGGTTATAAAGCTTATTGTCAAGGACGCGCCATTGGAGACCCGGGAAGCTATTATGTGGTATGGGAAGACGGAATCATTCAAACAAGTAATAATTTACCAAAATGATTATGGATAATAACGAGAAGGCTTTTGAAAGCTACACCGGAACTGAAGTGTTCCAGATACTGCTGGACGGAAATTCCAGCCGGTCCGTATTGGATGACTGGCTGGAGCGAAACATCCAAAGCGACTTAAAAGTGAGAAGAGCGAAAATGCCCGGTCATGTCGTAATAGAAACCGGGTGATGTCTTGTTTGCACGTAATGTGCTGATATGGAATCCAAGTTGTAAAGTAAACATTAAAAAGATTTGAAGTGATGGAAAAGAAAGAAGAAAAGAAAGTGTGCTGCATCTGCGGCAAAGAGATATGGAGGGTCTACGGATACAATCCGTTCCCGGTGAAAGAAGAAGGCTGCTGCTGCCAATCGTGCAACTACAGTGTGGTCGTCCGGACGGTGGGAACGGCACAAGGCTTATCAGCGCGGTGAGGCGACCGGTGCCGGGAAGGTGTACATCAGCGGAGCTATCGCGCATTATGACATGGATGAGCGCAAGGAAGCCTTCAGCCGTGCCGAGGAGGAACTGAAGGCACAAGGCTATGACCCTGTAAACCCTTTCAGGAACGGATTGCCGGATGAAGCTCATTGGAGAGCCCACATGCGGGCCGACATTGCCCTGTTGCTGGCTTGTGACTATATCTATATGCTGAAGGACTGGGAACTGAGCAAGGGAGCCAAACTGGAACTTGACGTGGCCAGTTCGTGTGGCATTAAAGTGTTGTTTGAATAAAATTAGTCGATATGGGAAAAATAAAAATGGAAACCGGTGTTGTGGTGATGAAGTTGACCGCTACGGTATATAGAGGAACAATTCGTGAAATCCAATCCTCACGCATAGGTTTTTGCGGGGAGTACAATAAAGAAATACTTTCTAAAATGGGTGATGAGTTCAAAAAGATATTTGCTAAGCAAATTGAGGCTGAATACAAAGGTAAATCAGTGAAGCCGGATAAGATAATTTATCGTGTCAGTACCAAATCAACGGAATGTGAAATGATTCTTAATGGTAAATGACATGGCACAGGAAGTAACCAATTTCGCCCGGTTCTACACATTGTTCAACAAGCTTCCCTGTACAGGAGACCGGGAAGAATTCAAGAAAAGCATTGTGCTGCAGTACACGTGGAACCGGACGGACAGTCTGAAGGAAATGACAGCCAAGGAGTATGAAGCCTGCTGTACGGCTCTGGAGAAGCTGAGCGGACAAGACGAATGGCGACAGAAGCTGCGTGAGGAGCTGCGGCGGAAACGGAGTCTCTGTCTGAACCTGATGCAGAAGCTGGGCATAGATACATCCGACTGGGCACGAATCAATGACTTCTGCAGTAATCCCCGAATAGTCGGCAAAGCGTTCAGACAGATTACGGTGGACGAACTGGATGAACTGGCGGTAAAGCTTCGGTCCATACAACGGAAAGGCGGCTTGAAGCCCAGGAAAGAAAAGCAAACGATTAACCCCGTGAGCATGGTATCACTCATTCAGATTGACCCTGATGCTCCGGCAAACTGATAGGATATGGAAAATAGAAACACAAAGATTTTAGAGAATCTGAAAAAGGAAATCAACCTGCTTGCCTCTGATATGGAGAAGCAAGATGCAGCCGAGTTTTATAGTGAATTGGCTGACTGGGCATACGCCAACGGAGAGGCTATGCTGATGGAAGATGAACCTGAAATGCAGGATTATGAAAACCAATAACCCCAAAAAACAAGAATCATGGAAGAAATGAAACAAACGACCGTGGTAATGACGGCAGAGGAAAAGGCGGAATTTGAAGCCTTCCAGAGAGAAAAAGCAAAGAAAGCGGCAGAGGAAAAAGCCAAGAATGACCGCGAAATGTACAAACAGATGGTGGATGAGGAGATAGCAAACTCCATTCCGGTACTGCTGGGCATCAGTGAGCAGATCAAGGCAAGCAAGCAGACTGTGATGGACAACTTCAAAACCATTCTGGAAATGAAGGCAGACCTTTTCAAGACCAAGGTGAAGGATGACCAGCGCAGCCATACCTTTACTAACAGTGAAGGCGACAAACGAATCACGCTGGGTGTGTATGTGACCGACGGTTACCGTGACACGGTGGAAGACGGTATAGCCATTGTGAAGGAATACATCGAAGGTCTGGCCAAAGATGAAAAGACCAAGGCACTGGTGAGCATGGTGCTTCGTCTGTTGGCCCGTGATGCCAAGGGAACGCTGAAGGCTTCACGCATCGTGCAGCTTCGCAAAGTGGCCATGGAAACCGGAGATGACCGTTTCATTGAAGGTGTGCGTATCATTGAGGAAGCCTACCAGCCGGAAGTGAGCAAACAGTTTATCCGTGCTGAAATCAAAAACGAAAACGGAATGTGGAAACCTATCCCTCTGGGAATGACAGAATCATAAATAATAGAACTATGATACAAGAAGTGGAGAAATCTCCGAAAGTAGCCCTGTGCCGTGCTTGCTACGGTACAGGTAAAGTAAAGAAAGTTGTAGAATATCCCTCTCGGATCTTTGGAAAGAAGCGAAGCGAAACCGTTGAGGAAGTCTGCAGACAGTGTGAAGGAAGTGGCCGGGTAACGGTAAGCGCAAAAATGACGCTTGACATCCGTCCCTATAAACCTAAAGTAGAACCGTCTATGAACGATTAAACCTATATGGGAAAGCGGCACGGAGTCAGTTATCAGAAGCGTGTAGTAGAAGTAAACAGGATATATGACCATTATGCCAGTCACGGTGTACCGAACCGTGAAATATGGCGGCGGTACATATATCCTGTGTATGCTATTAGTGAGCGTACATTCTACAATATGCTTAAAGCGTCCGCAGACCCTAAAAATGATTTGCCGGACGATACGGTACAATTGAAATTTAACTTTGACTGGGAATGAATGAAAACGTAAAAAAAGTAGTGGCCCGGATACTGAAAGACATTCAGGTGGAAATGAGTGATGAGTTTGACAAGAACTTTGAACGGCAGGCTTTTTTCAGTGAGAAATGGCAGCGACGGAAAAGCCCCATCCGGAATGAAGGTAGAGCCATACTAACAGATACCGGGGGCGCTTCGGAAAAGTATCGGAAGTCGGACAACGGAAAACAGCATTACCTTCTTTACCTCTCTGCCCTATGCGCCATTCATAATGATGGCGGTGAAATAGTGGTGACCAAGCGGATGAAGCGTTTCTTCTGGCATAAGTATTATGAGGCAACCGGAGCGTTCGGTAGAAGAAAAGACGGCAAACTTCGAAAAGACAAACGAAATGTCCGGCTTGATACAGAAGCCGATTTTTGGATGTTCATGGCTTTAAAGAAAGCAGGAAGCACCATCAGGATTCCCCGACGCCGTTTCCTCGGCACATCGCCTGAAGTGGAAAAAGCCGTCCGTGAGATTGTAGAAGAGAACCTAACAGAGTATTTTACCATTGAATATAATATCATAAGAAAATGAGAAAAGAACTTTACCGGATGCTTTGCCGGGACCTGAAGGCCATTGACCTTATCAAGCACATAGACTTGTGGAACCATAATGTGGAATTCATCGAACAGGAAGAAAACTGGGAGCGTCCGGCTGTCTTTGTGGAATTCTGCCCTATACAGTGGAATGCGATTGTTCCCGGTGTGGAATACCGGGCAGAACCTTTGATTAAACTGCACATCGTGACGGACTGGGAAGGTTCGAGTGCTGAGGGCAGCGAGCTGCAGGAGGATGCGCTGAAGGTGTTTGACCTGTCCGGACTGCTTCATGCACAGCTTGCCGGATTGAGCGGGGAGACCTTTTTGGAGCTGGATCTGGTGGAGAGTGATACCAATCACAACCATGAGGATATTGTGGAAAGTATCGAGGTATATCAGTGTGTGGCCATCAAGCGGCTGCAATAGCCGTCTTTATTAGACAGAAAAAGCCGCGGACGTACAAATTACCGTCTGCGGCTTTTTTGTTCAATACAGGCAAAGTAAACGCAATCAGGCAGCCTCTTTCTTGTAAAGCATCATATCTGTGTAAGAAGAGTTGTAATTCATGTGAGCATTGAATTCCACCTTTGTGCAGTTTTCAAAAGGATTACCTAAATCCCTATTTTTACCTATCCATTCGCACAGCTCCAGAATTGAAGATTTGTTGGATGTGAAATATACGTATGAATGCCCCTTCGTACATTCAGCACATCCAGATAGTCTGCCATATTCCAGTACATGTTATAGGTCCCTACGTCAGTGGACAGATAGGGCGGATCAACAAGAAATACTACTCCAGGAATATCTTTATACCGGTTGAATACTTCCTTGTAATCGCAAGATACGATTTCCAGCCTTCGAGATAGTCCGTACATTCCGGGTAGCCGGTCTTGCGTATATTGTTGTATAAAGCTTCCTTCCGCATATCCTGAACAGACAGTTTGTATTTCATGGAAAACAAGATAGAGGAGGAGAGGGTAATGAAATCCACATATCCGGTGCTATTCTCTTCCTGCTCGATGCGGCTGAATATTCGTTCACGCAGTTCTCCTTTAATGATTTTATGACGTGGTACGGAATTCCCTACCATTTCGCGAATGTCAGCAAGCAGCTGATTCGTTTGCGGAATGTGCTTCATGCGGAAGCGGTAGTTATCAAAGTCATTATAGATAACAGTAGAGTGGGGCTTGAGGGATTTGGTAATGTGAGACAACAATCCGGAGCCACCGAACAGGTCAACAAACAATGTTCCATCCGGATATTGCTCCAGCACTTTCATGAATTCCTTGGCTAACATACGCTTTTGCCCGACAAATGGGAGAGGGGCTGACAGATACATCTTTCTCATACGTTCAATTCAAATTTTACATTTTCATTGCCGGCAAGCAGCTGTTCTGTTTTGTCGATGTTGTTTTCGTAAATATGCACATTCCCCAGATTCAGGGTGATGGATTTTAGTGGCAACTCAATCTGTCTTGATATTAGATACAAATGATAAATATCTGCCGGCAGTCCTAAATTCGCATCGCTGCTTCGCTGATAGGCGGTCATGACCAGTTCTCCTTGCTCTATCTGGAACTGAACAAGACTAAGGCATGGAGCCTGGTTGCTTTCTGTTCCTGTAGATCCGAGAAACAATATATAGTTTTTGCTGTTCCTTTTTTCCCTGTTTATGCGTTCGATGAGTGGCGGCAGTTTTTCAAAATAGGTTGGGTAGCTGTTCACAAGGATAGAGCCGCAGTAGTCCCACCAGTTGATTCCGGCCTCCCTGTATTTTTCCACGTTTCGTTCGCCCCTCATAAACAGTTGTAACTCGTTTTTTAACTTCTTCCGCGCTATGGTATGCCCCTCGAATATATCAAGAAGGTCGGCAGGGAGCAGCGTCAGCTGTTCATTCAGTAGGTAGCGGATATTCCCTTTTTTATTGCTTTGCATCTTTCCGGACGAAAGCACCTTGCCTAAGATTTGATAATACTTGTCCATGATATGAATGTTATTTATTGCGATACAAAGGTAGGGTAGGGGAGTTTGCCTTTAGTGGGAGGAAGTCCTGATTACACTGCACACAAATTGCAGTCGGTTTTAAAACGCTTGATCAGGTCATACACCTTTCGCTCACTGATGCCATATCGTAGGGAAAGCGTAGCTACGATATAAGACACTTTTTCACCATTGGTCTGCAACTTGTTATATTCATTATATAGTTCTATATATTGCACGTCATCGGGTCGTATGCCCATGTAATGGCACGTTTTTAAAAGCTCTCTGTTCAATTTTAGTATCTCAATTACTTTCATATCCAGTTAAATTTCGTACATTTGCATTGTCTCACTTATCATTGCGCAGAATAGCGCTTACATAAAAAAGCCTCTTACTGGCGAACGAGGGTATCTGCCCCCGGTCGTGCCGGTAAGAGGTGCTTTATGTTTAAATGGTAAGTGAGACGACTATTTAACAGGCCGGGGGCTTTTTTTTATCCTTCCCCCGAAGGGATTGTCAATCATTCAATCCGATATAAATCCAAGTTGAATACATCTTTCCTTTTCCATCCTTCAGCCAGTGTGTTTTGGATGTGTCTGACCGCTTGAATGTAGAAGTCCTTCAGATTATCCAACTTTTCAAAGGTATGGTATTCGGGCTGTTCATCCGAACCGAATTTGAATGTAACCGGAAGGGTCTCTCCGCCCGTCTGAACGGCCAAATCGTATGCTGCCTTATAGTTGTATTGGTTCTCCGTAGAAAGCCATACAGGGGTGCCATTATAGGCGAATCCGGATAGGATAGCTGCATCAGTCTGGCTGTTATACCATGACATAACCAATGTGCGGATTTCCTCATCAGTAGGCTTGTGTCCGAACTCCTCTTCCATGTAGGAGGCAGAGCCGTTCTCTTTTTCCTGCACATCCCAGCGGATGCGCCATTTGTCTTTAACCGGGTTCGTGCATTCCATCAGCGATACACCGGCACTTCCTTCAACTCTTCTCATGTAAACACGTATTTGGTTCTACCTTTGCCGAATGTCTCTGTCTTGATGGTCGTTTCAAACGGGAAACCATCCGGCATTTCCTTTACTTGTGCGAGAATATTCTTCATTTCCTCGCTGTTGGTGAAGAACTTCTTTGCTTCGCCGTTCACTTCGATGGCCACAATACAGCGGTCTTCTCCCTGCTCGGTCTTGATACCGGTCTCAAAGTCCTTCACTACAATCGGTAAGTTTACCAGTTCCCGGATGCTTACCACCACACCGGGAAATCGCTTCTTGCCGTCCTCCGGCTTGTAAGCGACATTCAAGTCTTTAAAACTTCTCATTTCTTTGCCTGTTAATTTTTTAAACAACTTATTACAGTCGGCGTGCTTCGTCATGCCGTAGAAACTGGCAATCAGTTCTCGCCGTCTTTTTCTCGATTTTACCTCGTGCATCTTCCGGGCAAACTTCTGCTTGATACGTTTCCGCAATCTTACATAGTCGGGACGGATAACATAGCCAAGGAAATCAATGCCTTCTTCTACAGGGAATACCCGTTCATTCGGCTTTATTTCCAAGTCTATTTTTCCCATTTGCCTGTGAATAACATCACGAATCTTCCACAATTCCGCTTTCGTTTTACCGAGTACCAGTCCGTCATCGCAATAGCGATAGTAATAACGAACCCCGTACTTATCCTTCAGATAGTGGTCTAAAAATACAGACAGAAGCAGATTTCCTGCCCCTTGTGAACTGCGCAGTCCGAAGCTTATACCTTCCGGCAGCAGCTTAACAAACCGCTCCAGTAGCACCAACAGCCTTTCGTCCTTGAACACCCTCCGGAAGCACCACATAACAAAGTCCTGCCGCGCATTGTCGTAAAACCTACGGATGTCAAACTTGTATGCGTAAAGTGTGCCTTCCGGGTCTTTTTGCAAATCGGTACGTATGCAGTTCATCAGATCATGAGTACCGCGCCTTTTGATGCTTGCACCGGTTGTCCGGATATAACGTTTTTGCAGGTGGCGGTCCACCACATTCATGATGGCAAACACAGCGATGCGGTCTTTCATGGACAGGATCTGCAAAATACGTTTTTTACCGTATTCTTCAATTTCCCTCTCATGGTAGCCGCCCAGCCGGAATGAACCGTCCGCAATGGAAGCCGTCAGTTCGGCGATAATCTTCTCCCTATGGGCAAGCAGGAATCGTCCCTGCCTTGACCTCTTACGACCGGTTCCGCGAAGTACCGAATCGAATGCCTCCGACATATTGGAGTATTCGATGATTTCCTCGATAATATATCCTTCCCTGCGCATAAGCTATTGGTTAATAAACATGAAAGATAAGGGCCTTCCTTTCCCCGGATCTGACTTCTTCGAACTGATAACAGCCTACCAAACTCCACCCCGACGCGTGATTTTTTCAGCTTTCCACCCTAATGGGTGCTGTTGCTGTGGCTTGCTTCCCTCGCACCGCTTCGGGGACACGTCCCCGGTGCTGTACGCCGATTAATTAGATTTCCAGACGCGAGCCGATATTCGCATTCGTATTCGAAGCATCGTTATTCGCATTCGCATTCGACACACCGCCATTCGCGTTCGCATTGTTGTACCCGCGATAGACCACACGGACTATCGGGAAGCTCCACCGGGTACAAAGTTACTGATTTAACAGGCAAAATGAGCTAAAGCATTACACTATCCACCAAAATAGGGCCGACAATATGCCGCCTATGACGGTAAGAGACCAGTCTATCCAGTCCCAAAGTCCGCCTTTCAGTTTGTCTTTCAGTTCCAGACAGGAGGCTGCGACAGCTGCAGCATAGAGCGCTGTCCACGGGGTGAAGGCCAAAATGCCTACCAACAAACCGCCAATAAGGTGTTTGTAGCGGTTGCTTTGTTTGAGAAATTCGATAATTTTGTTCATAACGGGTTGTTTTTAAAAATTGTTTTGTATATTTGCAGTGAGGAATAGCGTTAGATGTTCAGAACGGGATTGTAGTTCCCGGAGCTTGCGTCTTTCGCTATTCTTTCTTTTTTATATGTTTGTATAATTCACCTCCTTCTGAAAGACTGTGCAGCGTGTATTCGTGCCAGTCGTATTCCCGAACTATTATCAGTGCTTTTTCACCTCTTACTTCTATCTCGAAAATGTGCGATTGTATGAGGTGTGGAATACCTTTGTGGTTATCTGCTGTTCCCAGGTATTTGGCTTTGGCAAATACATTTCTTTATATCCAGAAGCATGAGGTTCTTTTCATGGTAGAACTTGTATGGCTGGTTGGTCCATTCTTGAAGCGTGCGTTTTGATATGTTTACCGGGAATGGGAATTCATTATTCGTGATAACTGTTCCCTGCAATGGCTTGGCTTGCTTCTTTATCTGTTTGGCATCTGCATTGGCCAATGTTCTTACCAGTTTGCATGCGGCGCACAATTCATTTTCCGGAACGAAGACCAGTTTCATATTTCCGTTGTTCATATCGCAATCCTTACAGCGCTTGATGGTGTATGGATTATAGTCGGGCATCGTCTTTTGTTCCATGCCTGCATTGAACCGGAACATTCCCTTTTTGTCAACTTCCAAAGCTGATTTCCCCCTTGCCATGGCCTCTTCGTGGTCTGTAGGCGGATACTTGGATTTGCGTACCTGGACCACGGAACAGCGGCAGCCCCATCCGTTAGGAGGATAGAATTCTGCCAGAACGGGTCTGAAGCCGGGAGTGTGATGCCGGCCATTTCTGCATGGGTGGGACGTACCTTTGCATCCCCGGCCGTGCGGTACTGTAGATAATAGCGGTCGCCGTCCTGCATGAACCGTTCCCATTTGGCTGCCATTTCAGCCGAAGCCTGTACAAAGGTGAATTCAGCCCGTAGATAGTTTGAATTGTATGTTTCGTCGATCTTCCGGACATCATTCAAAAAGCGTTCGAACGTCTTTCTATTGCCGTTTTCATCCAACAGGGAGGGAAAGGTTCATTCAGTTCATGGAAGGTCTTCAAGCCGGAGAATACATAGTTGGAACGCTCCAGCCGCTTGCGCATGGTCTCGGACATTTCCACCTTTCGGAATGAACCGTTCAAGACAGAAGAATGAGCTTCTATAAAATCCTGCGCTTCTTCGGATGCCAGGATACCTATTTCAAGGTTTGCCCCTTCTTGCCGGAACAGCACCTTCATCATGCGGTCAAAGCGTTCCGTGAGCTTGTCGCGCATGAGTTTTGCCTCGTCCTCCATGGAGAGGCATAGTTTCTGTTTGCCCAACAGGTGGGCATACCGCTGGTGCAGCCCCGAATAATCATCGGGGCTCAGTCGAAAAAACGGGACAGCGTTTCAGCCGGTTTGCCGTCTTTCTTTTTTTTCGGTTCTGTCGGGTCCGGCTCTTCTTTCGGTTCCTTCTCCTCGCACGGGATACCGTATTTTTCCTCAAAGTACTGAGGCTTTACCTTGTAGTGTTGCAGTACCATTTCCTCGTAAGCTTTCTGCTGTTCGGGCGTGTAGTCAATGGAGTAGTCCCAATCGAAGCGCAGCCCTTTAACAGGGAACCCGTGGCGCACCATGCGCGGAATGAGCTGGTTGTTCACTATATCCCGAAGCATATCACAGTCGCTTTCCACGAGGTTCTGGAACACTTCAAGGTGCGTTTCCGACTGTGATAGCTGCTTCCGTCCTCGATGGTCATCGTCTGCCCGATGATAAGCTTTGACAGTTCGGAGTTGGCCCGATCGATACGCTTGTCATAGACATTGAATGCGTCCCCCTTGCCGCTTTCCACAAATTCGATTTCGGTTTCCATTCCTGCCACCATGGAGAGGGCGGTTCCGGCTTCACGCAACATCTTGTCGAGACGGTCAATCTCTTTCTGATCGCGCGAAGTGGTGCGTGCTATACGCATGGGCATTCCGAATATTTCCCCGAAGGTGTCCCAAAAGGCCAGCATGTTCTTTTTGGGAATAGTCTGTGAAGCAGCCTTGAGATACAGCCCGAGGTCGTCGGGCCTACCTGCCTCAATGAGCCAGTCGGAAAAAGGAGGCTGGCGGTAGTCTATACCTGTAGTCCAGTCCTGCCCGAGGTCGGTAATGACACGCCCATACTCAGGAATGACATGTTTGCGCGGAATAAGCTTCACATCCGAATAACAGATGCAGCCGTCGCCGTCAGTGCAAAGGTCGCCCAATTCGATGAGCGAATGTCCCCAGTAGATTGAATCAAGTGCATAGCGCATGAGCTGCTTGAACCAGGACTGGTCAAAGAAGTGAACCGCTTCCTCGTTCTCATCCCCTTTCATATCCACGATTTTGAAAGAACGTGCCATGACAAAACCTCTGCGCTGCTCCACACACCCGGAGAGGTGAAGGTCTATTTCCGCGTCCCGGTAGATGTCGTACAGGCGCTGGCGGCTGGGACTGTCCACATTGATGGCATACTGCCAGGCATCGCGCCAGTTCTTGATGTCCTTCCGGGTGAGTGCATCGGTGGTGCGTTGCAGGTCGATGACCATTTTCTGCACCCGCTTGATGTCTTTCCCCTTGGCCAGATTAAAATTGCCGTATGGCGTTTGCAGTACGTTTTTCGGTTTATTGGAAAACATACCGCTGAAAAAGTCTTTAATATCCATAATCCTACCAGTTATGATGAAGCTGCTTCTGACAGCTGTAAACAAATGAATTTCCGGACGGAAGCCCATCTTCTCCGACAGCCAAAGGCAAATCAGGGACAATTTTTCCGGCCTGTACGCCTTCAAGCCACTTGATGGCCCGTTCATACCGTTCCTTGCGTATCTCGCTTCCCATCTTTTGCGGCATGGCTGCACTCATGTGGTAAAGTGAAATGTCGCAGGTGTACATGACAATGAGGCGGTTCCGATGTTCATCCTGTGCAGAGAAAATGGCCGTACAGTCGTATTTCGGCCGTAGATAACCGGCAATTTCTTCCCGGGCTTCCGCTTCTGCATTGGTACGGTTTTCCGGGCTTACCTGCGAGATAACCTTTAATGCGTTGTCGCCGATGACAACTTTGTAATCTTCTTCTGTAATGAACATGACTTTACTTTCATTTAGTGATGAACAATGCCATTTTTTCTATATCCCGGATAGTGGTTCCCTTGCGGAAACGGTGGCGGTGAATCAGTTCACAGATGTTCCTTTTGGGACAACTTTCAGTTTGCCACCCATATACAGGACGTAGTACTTTCTTCCGTAGAGCTTGGCGTACTTGCAAGCACGGGCAACGGCACGTTTATAGCGCCATGCAAAAATCATTCTTTTTAATCAGCTGTATCATGTTACCATATATTTTTGGCGGTCGGCCTTTTACCGAACACCGGTTGAAAACTCTCCTGCCTTGAATTGCGCTGCAGCATCCAGATGGCTCCCTCGTCGGCATCCGGTGCATCATCGTGAATACGGCTGCCACGCTCCAGTGCCAAGGTCTGTTCGATTCCGGTCTGCATATCCGGCGATTCTTTCAACTTCTCATTGTAGAATACGAAACCGCGTTCCCATAATGGTGACACCGCTTCGATGCGCTGGAGCTTGTCCGGTTTCTTTCGTTTGTCCGGCATGATGGGCAGTTGGTATCCACGCAGATTCCCTTCTGCCTCAAACTCATCCAGAATGACATCCTGCATGAAGTTCGCTTCCATAAAGAACTGGACGGCTGCCGTATCACGTGTACGCTCGTAGAGGTCGTAAAGCCACCGTACCATCCTGAAACGGTATCCTGCCGGACGTAACAGTCTATAAGGTGCAGTTCCTTCCCAATCTTGCCCAAAGGCGGCAAGCCTTGTAGTCGTTGGAAGTGGTCGATTTGAAAGAGGGGTCGGTATAGCAGACCAGCATTTCATACTTGGATAGCCTGGGCAGTTTCTTGTAACGAATCCAGTCTGCCCGAAAATAGTTCCGTCCACGATGGGGTTGTGCATCATCTCCTTTTCCCATGCCCGGTAGCCTACGAAATCCCTGTATTCCTGCGCCTCTTCTTTCGTCCATTTTTCGCGCCATACCGGTTCTCCGTTCTTGTCTATTGCCTTGATGACGGATACATGTACCCCTTTTGTCTTGGTGAGATTGGCCAGCACCGAGTTTTTAGAAATGAGGTTCCCGACCATGATAAAACGCCCCCGGCCCACATCCAGTGCACCAAAAAGGGCTTCTTTCACCCAGTCTGTAATGTCATGCACCCGTTTCTCATTGCGGCACAGTTCGTCGTCATCCAAGTCATCGATGACGATGTAGTCCGGACGTGCTTCCCGGTCTCGCAAACCACGTGGAGACTGTCCGCGTCCGCAAGCCAGGAATTTCACCCCGTTGGCCGCCTTGAACTCCCCATCCTGCCAGGAGGCATTCCCCTGCTGCTTGCCGAAGTCGGCAATGATGCGCTGGTTATGTTCCAGTTCTGCCTGAATATCTCCCAGCAGACGTGTGCTGAGTCCTCACTTTTTGCCGACCACCACCATGAAGTTGATGAGACGTTTGGGCTGGAACATCAGCCACAGCGGAACAAAAATGTCCATGTGTGTGGACTTGGCATGGCCACGCGGCCACATGAATACCGCTTCAGGTTGGGTGTGCCTTTTACTTTAGCCGCTGCCGCATTGTGGAACGGTGCATTGTGGATGGTGCGTATGACTTCCCCGGTGGTTTTGTCACGCAAGGTGAGAAAGTGGGGGAAGTAATATTCACAGAACGCGGCATAGTTACCCTGCAGACGCAGAATACGCCTGTCCTTTTGTGCCGGTGTCTCGCCCGCGAGCAAAGCCGTATCCGTGATGGACTGCACTCTTTTACAGTGTTCCTTCCACTGTTCGTATGCCTGTTTCTTTTCCGCTGCTGTTGCCATAGCCGTTTTATTTTATGCCCATCTGTTCGGTGATATACAGATCCTGGTACTTGTTGATTGCCCTGACCAGTTCCGGAGTCACTTCCGGGTCGATGGTTGAACGGTATTCAATCCATTTGGAGAATGCCATGAACACTTCAATGACATCCACTACGTTGGCCTTCTTGTCTAACTTTTCAATCACCGCCGAAAGTTTGGCCAGTTTGTCCCCGAGACCAGCTACAAGTGCAGGGTCGTTCGATTCGTTGACTTGAGTAATGAGTGTATCAATGGTGAGCAGGAGTTTGTTCACCAGTTCCGGCCGGGTGACGTTCTTTGCCGCCCTTGCCTCTTTCCATCCGTCAGCCGTGCACCATTTTGAGATGGTGACGCGTGACACGTCCACTTTCTCCGCAATTTCAGTCTGTTCCATGCCGGAAAGGAACAGTGAGCGTGCAAGAGATTTTTTCTTTTCGATTTCTGCCTTTGTCATATAATAAAGAATATAGGGTTAAAGGCAGGCTTCGGAGTCCCTTGCACCTGCCCGATTTATTCGCAAAGTTGTCCGCTTATCAGCTTGCAGCCAAAATAATGTGCAACGGTTTCATAGAAGTGTGCAACCATTGCACACTTTTTTGGCTTCCCGGTAAGTGCTCTGTAATATTGCAGCACCAATGCATAAAGGCGTGGCATGAGAAAATGAGTAAACGTGTAAGAATTTCAAACGACAGCCTGAACAGCTACGGAAGCCGTGTGTTGACATCGGGCATGAGTGTGGAGCAGTATTGCCGAAACCCGGTACTGCTGTACATGCACCAACGCGGAAACGTGATTGGTT